>FWWM01004574.1_pt1 | contig 31982 bp, 31 predicted proteins | sample 2228351 | NCBI WGS metagenome assembly FWWM01 (sample SAMEA103939774, study PRJEB20133) | metagenome | reverse complement strand
AAAGTTGATGGGTTTTTTGGTATTGACTCATACTTCTACAATCTGATCGAAGACTCACATTGGCTCTCTGAAAAGTTACGAAAAAAGATAAATACAAATCCCACTCGCTACTGGCTAATAGCCGCCGAAGCAGATTTCGAAAAAAAGTAGAGAATTATAAAATTCTTCTTCTATTTTTCTAATTTAGGTTATGTCTTTTTTCTCATCTCTTCAGCGAGGTTCTTAAGGACATCCTGGAGAGGAACAGGATCTCTGCCTGTAATCTCCTTGAAATGATTATATGAAGGAACGGTATCACTTCTCAACCCTTCTGCAAGGGCAATCCCTATGCTGTTAGGCACCCCTGTTATAAGCTGTATCCAGAGAGCAGAAAGTTTGATTGCAAAAAAAGGAACAGGAATAATAAAGTTTTTACTAACATTGGATACATCAGCCAAAAGCATGGCCTGTCTCCCTACCATGTCACAGGTGGCTGGAGATGCGGAAGTATCCCACATGTGGGAAACACTAATTCAACCGAATAAAAAAGCATAGCTATCATTAAAAAAAGTGGATCATCTCCAAAAAGGTTGGTAAGATCATGAGGATTCAAGGGGTCAAGGAGTCAAGGATTCGAGGGAAATGCTTAAGAATTACAAAGACTTAAAAGTTTGGCAAAGGTCCTATCAACTATGTTTAGATATCTACAAATTAACAAGAGGGAAATAAGCACTTGAACCCCTGAATCCTCGAATCCTCGAATTCTCGGATCCTTGAATCCTTTTTTGCAACTAAATTGGAGAAGAACCAGAAAGTGAATATAGTTATGGTAATGAATCCAGTAACTTGCAGATAGCCTGGCACAGTTCTTTAAGTTATACATATAAATAAATAAAGGACAAAGAGCCTATGATGCTTTCAGGCAAACCACACAAAAATGTGATATAACGGAAAGTTTTGACTCAAATCTAATACTCGAGGGGGTAACCTTGATTTTGTTTCGCAGGGTATTTTCATTGACATACAATTTCAAATTCTCATATACTGCATCCAGCAATACAATAAAAATAAAGTAGAGGCACTTTCAGTTGCTATAAGGAACTTATTGTAGATGTTAACAATACTGTGAAGGAACTCTGATAAAAATAGGATAATAAAAATCCGACGTATAACAATTTTATCCAGCCGAAAAGCATTAACATTGCGTGTCTTCCATCTATGCCAGTAACAAGGGCAGATGATAATTGAGGTTACCATAATATAATATTGGCTTGTTGAACAAGAAAGGAGGACTATGGATATAAATTTCAAAGATTATGGAAAGTTTTTAACCTATATTATTTATAAACTTTTCGATACTTGGCAGACGTAATATCATCGCTCAAGTGTTACCCCAAAAAGTCTTCGACTTTTAGGGACTACCTTTTTTGGCTCGATATTCATCGAGCCTTCGAGGAAAATTCTTTCTTCGAAAGAATTTAAAACCGTTCAAATACTGCATCTGCCAAAGTTTTTTATTATGAATGATATGGTTGAACAGCGACCATATTGAAAGGTATTATCCTTTATGTTATTTTGAAAGAATGCTTAAGGAACTATGGATTAAAAATCTTGCTATTATCGACGACTTGAGAGCAAGGTTTGAAAGTGGTCTCAATGTCCTTACAGGTGAGACAGGTGCAGGGAAGTCCATTATTGTTGATTCTTTAAGTCTTGCCCTTGGCAGTAGAGCGCAGTCAGATTTAGTAAGAAGTGGCGAAAAGGAAGCGATCGTACAGGCTTTTTTTGAATTAGAGAATATAAAAGGATTCCCTGATTTAGGGGTAGATCTATCGGAAGGGATTATCTTACGACGTGTAATTTCTTCCACAGGTAAAAGTAGAGCGTACATAAATGATACAATGGTAAGTCTTCAGAGCCTTGCCGAGGTTGGGAGAATACTTGTTGACATACACGGACAGCATGAGCATCAGAGTCTTCTATCGATAGATAATCATATAAAGTTTGTTGATTTATTCGGAAGACTACAGAATGAAAGGGAGAGAGTCGAATCACTTTATAAAGAGGTTCAAAGATTGAAACAGATTGAATATGATTTGAGACAGAGAGTTAAAGAGAGAGCGCAGAGAATTGATTTATTAAGATTTCAAATTAATGAAATAGAAGCGGCTTCTTTGAAAAGTAACGAAAAAGAGGAATTGAAAGAGGAAAGAAATCTCTTGTCTAATATGAACAAATTAAAAGAACTTGTCGAAACAGCATATTCAAGTATTTATGGAGATGAAGGTTCATGTATTGAAAAACTTGCGAGTGTTATAACAAAAGTAAAAGAAATGGCAGTTATTGACAAAAGTTTTTTTGAGATATTGCACATGCTTGAGGAAGCACTGCCTTTAATAGAAGAAGCCTCTTTAGCTATTAGAGCATATAAAGATAAAATAAATATTGATCCACAGAGACTTGCTGAGGTCGAAGAGAGACTGGATGTGATAAAAAAACTTGAAATGAAGTATGGCGAGGGGATTGATAATATATTCAAATATAAAGATGAAGCAGAAAAAGAACTAAAGAATCTCGAGATACTTGATGAAAGACTGGATGGCATAGAGACCGAGCTGAAAGAAAAAGAGAGATTGCTGTTTCAGCGTGCAAGAATTCTTTCAGAAGAAAGAAAAAAAGTGGCAAAAGATCTGGAAAAATCAGTAAAGGACGAACTCAAAGAACTTGCTTTTAATAATGCAGAGTTTATTGTCAATATAAAGGAAGAAAATATTTCATCTACGGGAATTGATAGAGTCGAGTTTCTTTTCTCTGCAAATTTGGGGGAACCTCCAAAGCCTCTTGCGAAGATCGCTTCTGGTGGAGAGCTATCCAGAGTTATGCTTGCGTTAAAAAGTATACTTGCCGATTTTGATAGTATACCTGTCTTAATTTTTGACGAGGTTGATGCTGGTATCGGTGGGAGGACAGCCAAGATTGTGGGAGAAAAGTTAAAAAAGATCTCCTGCGGGCATCAGGTTATTTGCACGACTCATCTTCCGCAGATAGCCTCACGTGGAGATTATCATTTAAAGATTGAGAAAAAACAAAAGAATGAGAGAGTAACCGTTGAAGTAAGCGAACTTCATGGTAAAGAGAGGGTTAATGAGATAGCACGAATGCTGAGTGGTAAAATAACAGACGTATCACTAAAGCATGCTAAAGAATTGCTCGAGGGTTTGTCATGAAGGGTATGATCGTAATAGATAAGGAACTTTGCAAGGGTTGTAAATACTGTGTAGAGGTATGTCCTTTTGATGTGATTATTATTGAAAAAAATTTTAATCAAAAAGGTTTTTTTCCTGCCTTGCCGAAGTATATGGAGAAATGCACGGGTTGTGGAATGTGTGCTCAAATGTGTCCAGATATAGCTATTAAGGTTTATAGAGAAGAGTGAATTATGCAAAAAAAATACGCTATTGGTATAGATATTGGAGGTACAAATTTAAGAGTTGCCCTTGTTTCGCGCGAAGGAGAAATTATCCAGAAGATTAAAGAGGCAACATCAAATGAAGTTTTAGATTTACTTTTCAAGTCTATAGAAGCTATTTTTTCTAATAATGTTTGCGGTATTGGGATTGGAGTAGCTGGTCTTGTTAGCAGTAAGGAGGGCAAGGTTTTAAGATCCCCCAATTTGCACCAGATAGAACAAGTTAGTCTTGTGAGTGAAATTAAAAAGAAATTTGGTGTTCCTGTCTTAATAGAGAATGACGCAAATTCTGCTGCACATGGCGAAATGTGGCTGGGAGTCGGCAAAAAGTTTCCGAGTTTTGTTCTTTTTACACTTGGAACAGGAATAGGAGGAGGTATAATTTACAGAAAAAAACTCCTTCGTATCTCTGCTGAAATAGGCCATATGAGTATCAACGCAGAGGGTGAAAAATGTCCATGTGGTAATTACGGGTGTCTGGAATCTTATGCCTCTGCGAGGGCAATTTTGTCTAACACGATTTCTTCTCTTGAAAAAGGACGAGAAAGTTTACTAAAGGGCTATTATGAAGGGAATATATATAAATTGACAGCAGAGGATGTTTACAAAGCAGCTCTTGATGGAGATGGTCTCTCGAGAGAAGTATTAAAAAATGCTGGAAGATATCTCGGGATAGGTATTGCCAATATGATAAATATTATGAGTCCAGATGCGATTGTGCTTTCTGGTGGACTTGTGGGTGCCTGGGAAATCTTTGTGCAGGAAGCGATAAGAGAGGCGTCGAGAAGATCGTTCAAGGAACTTTATGATAAAGTAAAAATCTTACCATCGATTCTTATGGATGATGCTGGAGTATTAGGTTCCGCAGGGCTAATATTTCATAGCATTAAAGGTTAATATGTGTTGTTGGTTTATCTACAGTCAATAGTGGGAGGATATGGAATAATGAAAGACAAAAAGAGGCTATTAAAAGAATATGCAGAAGCAATCATTACCGCTCTTATTCTTGCGCTTCTGATAAGGACTTTTGTTGTACAGGCATTTAAAATACCTTCGGGTTCAATGATTCCAACTCTTTTAATCGGTGACCATATTTTAGTCAATAAATTTATATATGGTACAAAAATTCCTTTTACAGATAAACGTATTTTGATATTAAGAAAACCCGAAAGAGGCGATATAATAGTATTTAAATATCCTGAAAACCCTGAAAAAGATTTCATTAAAAGGGTTATTGCAGTTGAGGGTGATGTAATAGAGGAAAGAAACAAGGTTGTATATGTTAATGGAAAGCCAATTAAAGAACCTTATGCCTACCATTCCGACAGATATGTTAAATCAGGGGTATTTGATCCAAGAGATAATTTTGGTCCAATAAAGGTCCCTTATGGCAAGGTATTTGTAATGGGCGACAATCGAGATCAAAGTTATGACAGTCGATATTGGGGATTTGTGGACCTGAACGATGTAAAGGGTAAGGCATTTATTATATACTGGTCATGGGACCCTGATGATTGGGTCAGATTTGGGAGGATAGGGAGGTTAATACAATGAAGACATTAAATGGACAAGGAGGATTTATAAGGTTTGTTATTGTAATGGCTATCCTTGCATTCTGTGTATATGCAGGGATTAAGTTCGGTATGCCTTATTACAGATATTCAGCTTTTAAATCGGATGTAAGGGAGTTTGCGAGAATAAGTGTTGGAGATATTGAGAAAACGAGGGCGCAGATATTCGAGAGAGCTAAAGAACTCGGCCTTCCACTTGAAAAAGATGATATAAAGGTTACAAAGACAGAAAAATTAGTTCGGGTAACAACTGCTTGGTCAGAAAATGTTGATCTCTTGGGAATTTATCAAAAAGTTTTAAATTTTGATATCGATATAGAGGAATAAAGTGTTTACAGGTTTAATCATTGAGATGGGCGAGGTAGTCTCAATCAGAAGACGTGGGGGTGCTGCTATTCTTTCACTCAAATCTAAAGAAGTTGCGTATAACTCAAAGATAGGAGATAGCATATCAGTAAATGGCGTATGTCTGACGGTTATGGATAAAGTGGGGGATGAAATTTCTTTCGATCTTTCTGAAGAAACCCTTAAAAGTACGAACCTCGGTGATCTTAAAATAGGCGAGAGGGTTAATCTCGAACCTTCCCTTACGCCAGAATCAAAGATCGGTGGGCACTTTGTAACTGGTCATGTTGATGCAGTCGGAAGGATTAGAAAGAAAACAAAAATGGGTAATATGTTAAAATTTGAGATTGAGGTACCTAAGAACTTAAAAGATTTTCTTGTAAAAAAAGGTTCAATTGCTGTAGACGGAATAAGTCTTACAGTTGTTGATATTTTAACAGACAGTTTTACAGTTGTAATTATCCCTCATACGGCGAAAGTAACAACACTGGGATTTAAAGATATAGGTGATCAAGTGAATATAGAAGCGGATATTTTAGGTAAATATGTTGTAAAATTCTTAAAAAGAACCGAAATTGAAGACTCTAAGTTCATGAATACATTAAGGAGGGAGGGATATATTTTTAAGGAGTAAAAATGGTGGAATATAAGTTTAATACAATTGACGAGGCCCTTGAAGATTTAGAAAAAGGAAAGATGGTTATTCTTGTTGATGATGAAGATAGAGAAAACGAAGGAGATTTATGTATGGCAGCCGAAAAAGTAACGCCTGAGGCAATTAATTTTATGGCTAAATATGGGAGGGGTCTTATTTGTCTGTCTCTTACTCCTGAACGTGTAGAGGAACTTAAACTTCCTATGATGACAGATGAAAACACTTCACCTTTTGGCACAGCTTTTACAGTTTCCATAGAGGCTAAAAAGGGTGTTACTACAGGAATTTCGGCTGCAGACAGAGCTACAACAATATTAACAGCTATTGATCCTAAAACTAAGCCCGAGGACCTTGCCAGACCAGGGCATGTTTTCCCCTTAAGGGCAAAGCCTGGAGGAGTACTTCAGAGGGCGGGGCAGACAGAGGGATCGGTTGATTTAGCAAGGCTCGCGAGACTATATCCAGCAGGGGTTATTTGTGAGATTATGAATGATGACGGGACAATGGCAAGGGTTCCTCAACTGATGGAATTCGCAAAAAAACATAATCTTAAGATCGTTACAATAAAAGACATTATTAAGTACAGGATGAGAACTGAATTATTCGTCAAAAGGCTTGTTAATGTTACGTTGCCTACAATATACGGTGGAGATTTTAATGTAATTGCCTATACAAATGATATAGATAATAATATTCACCTCGCCCTCGTGAAAGGAGAAATAAGACCTGATGACGAGGTCCTTGTGAGAGTGCATTCACAGTGTTTAACAGGAGATGTATTTGGTTCACAGAGATGTGATTGTGGAGAACAGCTTCATAAGGCAATGGAAATGATCAGAAATGAAGGTAAGGGTGTTATTCTATACATGAAACAGGAAGGTAGAGGAATAGGTTTAATAAATAAGCTAAAAGCGTATGAGCTTCAGGATAAAGGCCTTGATACTGTCGAGGCTAATATAAAGCTTGGATTCAAACCTGACTTGAGAGATTATGGTATAGGAGCGCAGATATTAGTTGATCTCGGCGTCAGAAAGATGAGACTTATGACTAATAATCCGAAGAAAATTGTGGGTCTGGAGGGTTATGGATTGAAAGTAGTGGAGAGGGTTCCAATAGAGACTAAACCTCATGAAAAGAACTTCATCTATCTAAAGACAAAAAAGAAAAAACTTGGACATATGCTGGATAGCGTGTAAAAAGGGAGGATTTTATGAAGGTTATTGAAGGTGAACTCTATGCAAAGGGCTTAAAGTTCGGTATTGTTGTTAGCAGGTTTAACGAATTTATAACTGAAAGACTTCTTTACGGTGCAAAGGATGCATTGATTAGGCATGGTGTAAAAGAGGATGATATAGATATAGTAAAGGTTCCTGGGTCTTTTGAGATTCCTATAATAGCGAAAAAGCTGGCGTTGAAGGGAACGTATAATGCAATTATATGCCTTGGTACAATTATAAGAGGTGCTACGCCTCATTTTGAATATGTTGCTGCAGAGGTATCAAAAGGAATTGCATCTGTATCTGTTGATACAGGTGTGCCTGTAGCTTTTGGGATTATTACATCAGATACTATAGAGCAGGCTATTGAAAGGGCAGGCACAAAGAGTGGAAATAAAGGATGGGATGCTGCATTATCAGCAATTGAGATGGCACAACTTCTAAAGAAGATATGAATGAATCCTCATTTAATCAATAAGCTCGGGGAAAAGCCTCCTTTTTTAAAAAATTGTCGGTCCTTAATTTGTAGTAGATGAAACGTCGCAAGGCTCGAGAGTATGCACTTCAATTGCTATTTCGTGTTGATTTTACAGATAAAGAGATTGATAAAAATGATCTCGAAGAATTTTGGGCTGATAAAAATGAAAGCGAGGATGTCAGAAAATTTACCGAAGAGATTGTTTCTGGAACATTAAACAAAATTAAGGAAATAGATATGTTGATTGAAAAATTCGCAGAGAATTGGGCTCTAAATAGGATGGCTGTTGTTGACAGGAATATATTAAGGTTTGCAACATATGAAATATTCTATAGAGATGATATACCTTCTGCTGTCACGATAAACGAGGCATTGGAAATAGCAAAAAAATATTCTTCCTCAGAATCAGTTCCCTTTTTAAATGGTGTTCTTGATAGACTTGCAAGGGAGGCAGGAAAGGTTTGATGCTTTTTGCAGTAATTTCGGATGTGCATTCAAATCTTGAAGCATTAGATACGGTTCTGGAAGAAATTAAACTAAGAAAGATAAACGATATTTTTTTTCTTGGAGATGCTGTTGGTTACGGTCCAGACCCAAATGGATGTGTAGAAAGGCTTTACGAAAGCTGCAAAGTTCTCCTTGCAGGAAATCATGACTGGGGGGCATTGGGATTGACGAATATAGCTTATTTTAATGAATATGCAAGATCTGCGATACAATGGACACGAAATGTTCTAACTGAAAAAAACAAGAAGATACTCAGATCTTTTCCTATCAAGAAAGAACTCAAGGGAATGTTGTTTGTTCATTCTACGCCTAAGGAACCGGAAGAGTGGCATTATCTGCTATCTTTATGGGATGCTGAAGTAAATTTTAAATATTTTGATGGTAGCATGTGTTTTCTTGGACATAGTCATCAACCTTTTATTATCGAAAGATTACCTTCTGGTGAACTTATTACGTATCGTGAACAGGTTCAAATTACGGAGGGTAACAGATATATAATAAATGTTGGAAGTGTTGGACAACCACGCGATGGTGACCCACGCGCATCTTATGTAATTGTTAATAATAAAAATATACAAATAATAAGAGTCTCTTATGATATCGCGACAGTACAAGATAAGATGCGTAAAGAAAATCTGCCAGAACTATTAATAGAAAGATTATCATTGGGAAGGTAGTTTGATGAGAATAACAATGCAATTAATACTCTTATTAAATCTGCTAATGTTTTTTTGTTTTTCTACTTCTTCTTATGCTGAAGAAAATCCTTTTACAACCCTGAAAGATGAAACCCTTTCTTATTTTAAACCAATGGAAGGGGAAATTATAAAAATAGATAATAAAAAGGTTTTAGTCAATCTCGGTTTAAAGGATTCGGTAAAGAAAGGCATGAAGTTTAATATCTTTTTAGAAGAAGCTCCATTCAAACATCCCGTGACTAAAGAACCCATCGGATTTGCAGAATTATTAAAAGGTAAAATCGAGATAAAGGAAGTAAATGCTGATTTTTCGATTGGTGAGATTATCGAAGGAGAAGCAAGAGAGGGATACAAGATCAGGATATCAGGAACCAAAGTAAATTTACTTTTCTGTCAATCACCTGATACAGATTGGTATCTCGCGGAAACTTTATACAGGGCTCTTAAGGAAAGCGGCAGATTTAATATGATAGACACGGATCTCGAGACAGACGATGAGGCAAAGGTTATCGAAGAAGGAAAAAGACTTAATGCGGAAGTTGCACTTCTTCTGACTGCTAATATTGCAGAATCAGGGACTTATCTAAAAGAAAGACTTTTCTGGGTTGCAGACGGCGTTAAGTTCTTTGAGAAAGAAGTCAAAGTCGAAGATACAATTATAAAAGAATTACGCTTTGGTGAAGATCTTTTTGCTTCGCATAAAGAAGAAGCACTCTTAAAGATAGATTTACCTATGGATGTAAAACACCTCATTACAGGGGACATAGACGGGGATAAAAATGTTGAACTTATTGCCGGCTCAGAAAAGGAGATTAAGTTTTATAAATCAGAGCCCGAAATTCTACCTGCGATGGGTGACCTTAAAATAAAAACTTCCGTAGATGAGACTTATATTTGGCTTGATTCAATTGATCTAAATAAAAATGGTAGAGACGAAATAATCCTGACATCATTGGAAGATAATAAAGTTGTTTCTTATATTTATGAATTTGAAAATGATGGATTCAGTCTTTTATATAAAGGTGAAGTATTTATGAGAAGATTGGCGAATGCTGTTATAGCTCAAGCCTATTCGCCCTCTGAAGGATATCACGGAAAAGTATTTTATATAGAATTTGATGGTAAAAAATATAAAAAGGGAGAAGATCTTACTCTACCCAGCGGTATTAATATATATGATTTTGTTTATCTTGAAGATCCAAAAATGGGTGAATTAACACTTGCGTATGATGATGAATCTCTTAGTTTGTATGATGACAAAGGTATTAAGATATGGCGGAGTCAAACCTCTACAGGGGGTTTTATAAAAACTTTTAAAAGACACTCACCAACTGTAATGGTTGATAGAGGTGAGTGGTCTGTAAAAGACAGGTTATTTGTTTTGGGTAACAGCAATGTGCTTTTTGTAAAGAGAATTCCCCTGTTAGAAATGGTTAAAGGTCTCGGTTTCAAGAGTTCACAGATAAGAAAATTAGTGTGGAATGGACTTTCGATGGAGGAAAGTGTTTTAATAGACGATATAAAGGGAACAATTCTTGATTATACAATGGCAGGAGACAAGTTATTTGTCCTGACGAAACCTCTATTTGGTATAAAAGCGCGTAATATTTTAAAAGGAGGGAATCCTTTAGGGACTATTCTTAATATTTATCTGATAAGAGGATAGGATTAAAGAGTATGTTGTTATTAGGTCGAATACCAAGACATGTAGGCATTATTATGGATGGTAATGGCAGGTGGGCAGAATTAAGAGGGCTACCGAGAATTGAAGGCCATAGACAGGGAGTAGAACGGGTTAAAGAAATTATAGAAGCATCTGTTGAAATAGGATTGAAGGCGTTGACCTTATACGCCTTCTCTATAGAAAATTGGAGAAGGCCTTCATCAGAAGTATCAACGTTGATGAAATTGCTGGAGGTATATTTAAAGAAAGAGATCGAGGTTCTTGCTAAAAAGGATATAGTATTTAAAACAATAGGTGAAGTGGAACGACTACCTGAACATATTCAAAAAATAATAAAAGATGCTATTAGCAGGACATCGGGAAACAAGGGGATGGTTCTCAATATGGCTTTAAGTTACAGTGGACGTAATGAGATTTTACGGGCTGTAAAAAAGATTTTAAATGCGGGACTAAAGCCTCAGGAAATTACCGAGGAGGTTTTTAATACCTATTTGGATACAGTAGGCTTACCCCCTCCTGATTTAATCATAAGAACAAGTGGTGAGATGCGAATAAGCAATTTTTTACTATGGCAAAGTGCATATTCAGAGTTCTTTTTTACAGATACTTTATGGCCAGATTTTACAAAAGATGAATTTCTTCTTGCGATACAGGATTATCAACAGAGGGAGAGAAGATTTGGCGCTATCTCCGTGAGGACTAATGCACTTTAAAAGAGTTATTGTCGCTGTTATTTTCCTGCCAGCCTTCTATTTTTATGTAACACATCTTCCTGCAGAATATTTCCTTTTATTATTGGTTGCCGTTTCTATATTGGCGATGTTAGAATTTTACTCAATATATCAAGTAAGAGGAATATTGCGATATATATGTCTGGTCGCCGGCTCATTAATTATTGTTGGATCTCAACAATATGAAATATATCTTGCTGATATCCTTACATTTTCGTTTATTACGGTTTTGTGTATAAGACTTTTTGCAAAAAAAAATCCCATCTCTGCGCTTGCTGACGTATCCGCTCCGATAATTGGGTTTCTTTATATCTCTGTGCTTCTTACATATCAGGTTCAAATAAGGAAATCTGGAGCTGAATGGATAATATTTCTTTATGCTTCTGTATGGATGGCAGATTCAATGGCATATTATATAGGAAAATTTTTTGGGAAAAGAAAACTTTATAAAGAAGTTAGCCCTAATAAGACCGTAGCAGGTGCTTTTGGGTCAGTAATCGGCGGAGTAGCTGCTTCGTTGATTTTTAAAATTGTTTACATTCCTTTACTTAGCACTTTTTCTGCGATATTCATCGGATTAATCATGGGCTCCGCAAGTATAATAGGTGATCTTATAGAATCGATGTTTAAACGCGATACAGGAGTAAAGGATTCGGGTTTTTTAATCCCCGGACATGGAGGCATCCTGGACAAAATTGACAGTGCTTTACTCGCTGGTCCTCTATTATATTGGATGATCAATTTTTTAGATATAATGAAAAATTAAAATGAAACGTATAACGATTCTCGGTTCAACAGGTTCTATAGGTAGAAACGCACTCGATATAATTGCTCACCATAGGGACAAGTTTGAAGTAGTTGTATTAACGGCAGGTGATAATGTTAATTTGCTTGAAGAACAGATAAAAATCTTCTCTCCAAAGGTTGTAGCTTTAGCGAGCGAAAAGGCAGCCGAAGACTTGAGAAAAAGGCTTAAAAAAAAGAATTTTTTAGATCTTGAAATACTACACGGTCAAAGTGGTATCTCAGAGGCGGCTGCATATAAAGAATCAGATTTTGTTCTATCTGCTATCGTAGGAGCTGCTGGCCTCATCCCAACTCTTTCTGCTATTCGTTCAGGGAAAACGATTGGACTTGCCAATAAGGAAGCGCTCGTTATGGCTGGTGAAATTTTAATCGAGGAGTCGAGAAACGCCGGTGTAACCATAATTCCAGTGGATAGTGAGCATAGCGCGATATTTCAGTGCATTGAGGGTCATAAAAAATCCAATATAAAAAGGATAATATTGACAGCCTCTGGCGGACCTTTTGCTGGTAGAAGTAAAAAATATCTTGAGAGCATTGGTCCTGAAGAGGCTTTAAAACACCCAAGATGGAAGATGGGGAAAAAGGTAACAATAGATTCAGCGACCCTAATGAACAAAGGATTTGAAGTAATAGAGGCCTATTATTTATTTGGTATACCACCTGATAGAATAGATGTGCTGATACATCCACAGAGTATTGTTCATTCGATGGTTGAGTTTATTGATGGAAATTGTATCGCACTACTTTCTATACCTGACATGAAGGGACCCATAGCTTACGCCCTTACATACCCTGAGAGGCTTGAAAATGTGCTATCCGAATTGGACCTCGGAAAGATAAGGACTATGAGTTTTGAGAAACCTGATAGAAAATTTTTCCCTTGTCTCTCATATGCATATAAAGCTCTTGAGATAGGGGGTACAATGCCTTCTGTGATGAATGCAGCAAATGAAGTTGCGGTCAATGCATTTCTAAATAGTCAAATCAAATTTACTGATATACCTGTTATAATTAACAAGACAATGAAAGCCCATAAGGTGGTATTGAAATTGAATCTCGAAGCTATTATGGAAGCTGATGCATGGGCAAGGAGAAAGGCGCAGGAAATAATTAAAAAAATAAATCGAAAAATTGAAAGATAGTTTTTAATAACATCTATCAAAATTTATAAACGAGTGAACATAGTAAATAAGTAAAATTAATATGACATTTTTATATGCGATAGTTTTACTCGGCATCATAATATTCGTTCATGAACTCGGACATTTTTTACTTGCCAAGCTCATGGGCGTGCGAGTATTAAAATTTTCTCTTGGATTCGGTCCAAAATTAATAGGGAAAAAATTTGGTGAAACTGAATATTTAATATCATATATCCCCTTTGGTGGATATGTAAAAATGTTAGGTGAAACCCATGAGGATGAACTTACTGAAGGAGAAAAACCGTTTGCGTACAATCATCAGCCCGTCTGGAAAAGATTTCTAATAGTTTTTTCAGGTCCTTTATTCAATATACTTTTCGCCCTGATTATTTTCTTCTTTATTTTTATGAGTGGTTTTCCTGTATTGACTCCAGAGATCGGAACTATAATGCCCGATTCTGTAGCACAAAAGGCAGGGTTAAAAGAGGGTGATGTAATTACAAAAATTAACCAAATAGATATAAGACAATGGGATGAGATGACGAAGATTATACATAACAGCCCTGAGGTTCCTCTTAATTTAAAGATCCAAAGAAACAATAAAATATTAGACATAAGGATCATTCCTGAAAGAAAAAAATTGAAGGATATTTTTGGAGAAGAGAGAGAAATAGGCTTAATAGGAATAAAGCCTTCAGGTAGAAGCTTTATTAAACAGGAGAACATTAGCGGAGCCTTTGTAAATAGTATAAATAGAACATGGGAAATATCTGTTTTGACAGTTGTTTCGATATTAAAACTTATTCAGAGAGCAATACCAATGGATACAATAGGCGGACCTATATTGATAGTTCAGATGGCAGGTGAACAGGCATCGCAAGGGGTATTAAATTTCTTTGTATTCATGGCAATTATAAATGTTAACCTTGGTATCCTTAATCTTCTTCCCATCCCGATACTGGATGGTGGTCATCTCCTCTTCCTCGGGATAGAAGCTCTGAGACGGAAACCGCTGAATGAAAAGATTATAACCATTAGCCAGAGAATTGGTACACTCTTTATCATAACGGTGATGCTCTTTGTTTTATATAATGACATTATGAGATTAATTACAGGTAAACAATTTCCATAAATGGGGTCTACTTCTTTAAAAACTCAGGTTTCAGCGGGAGGGGTAATTTTCAGAAGAAACAAAGAATTGATAGAAATAGCAATGGTTTCAACAAAAAAGGGATCTGTCTGGTGTCTGCCTAAGGGTCTTATTGACAGAGGTGAAAAGCCAGAGGAGACTGCTGTTCGTGAGGTAAAAGAAGAGACAGGGCTTAATGGGAAGATAATAGAAAAGCTCGGAGAAATAACCTACTGGTATTACTTAAAGGAAGAGAATGTAAGGTGCAAAAAAACAGTCCATTTTTTTCTGATGGAGTTCATGGGTGGCGATATATCCGAGCATGATTGGGAGGTTGATCTGGTCTTATGGTTACCTCTTGATGAGGCAATAAAAAAGGCTACTTATAAGGGTGAAAGAGAAATATTAAAGAAGGCAAAGGCAAAAATAAATTCTATTTTAAAGATTTAGAATGCTCCTGCATCATAATAAATAATACTTGATGCAGGAGCATCCAATTAGCCTTCACAGCAGAGACGCTTCATTCTTTTCTTGCCGGTTGAGGAAACGGCCATTACGACGTTAACTCTGTTCCCACAAAAACGGCAGTAGTGAACCCTGTTTTTAGCATCTGATCTTGCAGATACATCTGTCTTCGACTTCTTTTTTTCTACCATAATCATTCCTCCTCTCTGAGATAAAATTTTCTAATGAAATTAAGACAAAAAATCTTCTCACAAAGAATTTCTCGGAATAAAAGAACCAAGAAAGAAGGTTTAAAGAAAAAACAAACTTATTAAAATAATAATTAAAGGTATATAAAGTCAATAAATAAATATTTATCAAATTTATTAAGAAATTTTATTAAAAGTTGGGTAAACTTTTAGAGATTAGAAGATACAGATTGTTGACCATATTATTCTAAAAAATTTGGTAGATGAAGTATTTGAGTGTTTTTGAATTGTTTACGATGAAAGAATTTCCCCGAGGCTTGAATAATATCGAACCGAGAAAAGGGTCTCCCAAAAAGTCTTCGAATTTTTTGGGGTAACAGTTGAGCGATAATTCCGCCGTCTGCCAAGTACCTATAAGTTCTGGATAAAATGGGTTAGGGGGGGTTAATTATTATCTTACCTTGCTTACCAATTTCTCCCTCTACTAAGTAATAGTAATCATGAAACAATTTTATTGTCCACAGATTTGTAATCAAATGTTGTGTTATGCAAGAAGTAGTAAATATGGATTCTTGCTTTGATAGAGAAAGATATAGTACGATTTGATCAGCAATATGTGGATCGAGCGCAGCACCTGTAAAATAATATTTTTGCAGGTCTTGAGCTACTTCTTTGCCAACAGTCTCAGCCCTTTTACCCCGTTCTCCGAGTGAGGTGAATCCTGCTCTAACATTTTCTGTATCTGTTTTTATGAAAATATATGTTCCTTCCCCCTGTGTATTTACACTTAATACTTTAATATCAGTAGGGATTTTTAGTTGCTTAATTGCCTCATTTAACGTTTCCAGAAAGGCATTTTTCTGTCTTTCTGCTATTGAAAGTGGTAAATTGCCCACAGCAGAATATCCTTCTATTTTTAGGATCTCTCCGCGATCAACAGCTTTTAAAGGTTTAATTTCCTTAACTGAATATATTTCTGCTCTTACTTTTCCACCACCTTTTGGATAAAACCCATATGAGTCAATATTAAGCCTTATCTTTATACCTATTTTTTCTAAAAAAAATGAAAATATCTCCTGAAGATAATCAAAAGAGGGGCTGAAAGGGACATGCGTTCCCCCCTTTAAAGTAACCGTGCTTTGCGGTTTTTCAATTTCATTACCTCTATATTGAAGTGAGGTGGAATGTTGAGCTTTTGTTGAAAGCATAAGAGAAGGAATAAGCGTTTGGAGCACCAGTGAAGTAGAGCCTGCTGTCCCTATATCAAAAAAGTAATCCCCAGCCTTTACTTCATTCGGTAAAAATATAAGTTCTGTAGATCCCTTATAGTCTCCTTTCACTTCTGCGTTCGAGACCAACTGAGCCGCCCTTACAGCGGTTAAATGTTGTGGCATGAGTCCAGGCTTTTTTCGGCCCTTTCTTATATTGAATATCTTGAAGGGTCTTTTGAAAAGACACGATAGACTGAGAGCAGTCCTAAGTATCTGCCCGCCACCTTCACCATAGCTTCCATCAATTTCAATCATAATGGGTATTGATTTTATAACAGCAATAGAGATTTTCTAAAATTTTTTTGTTCCGATCTTGATATCTTATCAAAAAATATAGAATCAATTTGCAAATGCTGTTAAAATGTTAAGAAATAAATATTAATGTAAGCGATTTCTAATCATTCATGAAGAGATATTTTATGCTTTCGAATAATTCTAATTGCAATTTTGGGTTTAAATAAATTTTTGATCAAAATACGCAGTAGGAAGGTTTAACCAATTCGAAAAGGAGGTAAAAGATATGGTACTTAAAGATGTTATTTCTGTATCGAAGGATGGCATAGAGATAAGAGACATTAAAGCCTTGAGAGGTATGATGGATCATCTTGTTTATGAAGCCGTATTTTCGGAGGACGAAAGGAAAAGAGAACTTCTTATATTAATAAAAGAAATTGCTAAGGCAGCTAATGCTATCCCATCATCCATACAGGGGCTTTATGAAGAAATGGGAAGAAACTACCCGGGTTTTACTGTGCCTGCAATAAATATAAGAGGACTTACATACGATGTTGCATGTGCAATCTTTAGAAAGGCTTTAGAAATGAAGGTCGGAGCACTTATATTTGAGATAGCCCGTTCCGAGATAGGATATACAAAACAGAGACCGCTTGAGTATGCTGCTGTTGTACTTGGTGCAGCAGTTAAAGAAGGTTTTGAAGGACCTGTGTTTATTCAGGGCGACCATTTTCAACTTGTCAGAAAAAATTACATGAATGACCCAAAGGCTGAAATTGACTATGTAAAAGGTTTAATCAGAGAAGCAATAGACGCTGAATTTTATAACATTGATATAGACACCTCCACCTTAGTAGACATCGACAAGGAGACAATAATGGAGCAACAAAGACCTAATTTTGAAAAGACTGCCGAACTTGCTTCATACATAAGAGAGATTCAGCCCTCTGGGATCGACATATCAATTGGCGGAGAGATAGGTGAGATAGGAGGGAAGAACAGTACCCCCGAAGAAGCGAAAGCATATCTTGATGGTTTTAAGAATATTTTTAGATCAGGCAAGGGTCTCAGCAAACTGAGCGTACAGACTGGAACCAGTCATGGAGGGGTTGTCCTCCCCGATGGTACACTTGCAAAAGTAAAGATAGATTTTGACACACTAAGGACACTTTCTGAGCTTGTAAGAAAAGATTATGGGCTCTCAGGCTGCGTTCAGCATGGGGCCTCTACCCTGCCAGAAGAAGCATTTCATATGTTTCCGGAAACAGGCACTTCAGAGGTCCATCTTGCAACCGGTTTCCAGAATATAATTTATGATAGCAAACACTTGCCTCCTGAATTCAGGGAGGAGGTTTATGCTTTCTTAAAGCAAGAATTTTCAAAGGAGAGAAAAGAAGGTCAAACAGAAGAACAATTTATTTACAGCACTCGAAAGAAGGGGTTTGGTCCGTTAAAGAAAAAATGGTGGGACCTTCCTTCCGGTGTAAAAGATCCTATTATGAAAGAACTGGAAGCAAGATTTGCTTTGTTATTTGATAGATTGAGAGTAGTTAATACCACTGATATTGTTAAAAGGACAGTAAACCCAATTTTGATAAAAAAGGAGATCAATAAAGAACTTGTCGATTCTATATAAGTAGAAAGGATATAGCTTTATGGGACAGCGCCTTCTTCCCAGCTTATTTCATCTATTCCTTTTATATTTGATATCTTTTTAATGATCTCGGATCTTTTTAAAAGTTCTTTGCTTTGGAGACGGAGTCTAAAGATTGTTGCCTTAGGAGAGAGTGTATGGCATACATTAATAAATTGTATATGTATATCAGGATAATCCGAAAATATTCTTTTGACTTCGCTTTCTGAAATATCCATATCTTTAAACTTCAAGATGAGTATAGTAAATATATCACGTGCCACAAAAATCTTAGCGCGTCTTAAAAAATAAAGAATAAAAAGACTTAGAACAGTACTACCTATAGCGGGTAAGAAATATCCGGCTCCAATAGCGAGCCCTATGCCTGTTACGAGCCATAACCCAGCAGCAGTAGTGAGTCCTCTTACCGAGCCTTTTCCCTTAATTATTGCACCCGCGCCGAGAAAACCCATACTTGCTATCGCATATGAGGCGATACGCCCCGGATCGAGACGCACAACAGAATCGACATTTAAATGACGAAACAGTTCTTCCATATGAAGAGAGAGCATCATCATAAGACAGGCGCCAACGCCAACTAAGATATTCGTTCGAATACCTGCAGCCTGACCATGAGCTTCGCGCTCGAAACCGATTGCCCCGCCCAGCAATGCTGCAATTATTAATTTACTGATCTGTATTAAAGATTCATTTAAATCAAACATTTAAGCTGTTAAAATATAACATAATTTGTCCAAAATAAGAAAACTATAAACACGGTAAATTGACACTATTTATGAATAAATTTAAAAGGTCGAGCCTTTTTCCCTTAATTTTATTTTTAAGTGCTTTTCTCTTTTATATTTTTTATGAAGATTTAACTGTTCCTGTTCAACCGCGTAATAATGACTTAGTGAGGGTTATAAGGATATACGACGGCGACACAATAGGTATACTGTTTGGTCAAAAAGAGGAGCGAGTGAGATTGATAGGGATAGATGCTCCAGAAGTTGGACAGAGGCCATGGGGTAAACGAGCAAAAAAATATATGGAGGGTATATTAGATGAATCTGATTGGAAGGTAAGACTTGAGTTCGATATTGAATTAAGAGATAAATATAATCGTCTTCTCGCTTATGTATGGACGGAGGACGGTAGAATGATAAATTTACTGATGCTCGAAAATGGGTTTGCAATGCTATTTACTGTCCCACCAAACTTAAAATATATTGAAAGCCTGAAGGTTGCACAAAAAAAGGCAAGGCAAAGGGGAATTGGCATATGGGGTAAAAATGGGTTAAAACAGAGACCTTTTGAGTACAGGAAAGAACAAGATGAAAAAAATCTGATATACTAAAAAATGTGGAAGATACTTTATCTGTAATCCCTCTTGGTGGTGTTGAGGAGATTGGCCTCAACATGACGGTCCTTGAATATAATAATGATATTATTGTTATTGATGCAGGATTAATGTTTCCTGAAGAGGATATGCTGGGAGTAGATTTTGTTATTCCTGACTTTTCTTATTTGATCGATAATAAGGAAAAAATAAGAGGTGTAATACTTACGCATGGACATGAAGATCACACAGGTGCTCTCCCGTTTCTTCTCAAGGAGGTAAACGTTCCTGTATTCGGAACACCCTTGACGCTTGGACTGGTAAAAGAAAAGCTTGACGAACATAATCTCGAACATGTAAAGCTTGTTTCGGTAAGGCCTCGAGAAACTGTAAACCTCGGAGTATTTTCAGTTGAGTTTATAAGAGTTACTCACAGCATTGTCGATGGAGTAGGGTTAGGAATAGAAACGCCTCGTGGTCTCGTTGTGCATACTGGAGATTTCAAACTTGATCCAACACCTGTTGATGGGCAGTTAATGGATTTTCTTAAATTTTCAGAATATGGTGAAAGAGGTACCCTCTTGCTTCTATCGGATAGTACGAATGCTGAAAAAGGCGGTTTTACCTTTTCTGAGAAAGAGGTAAGGCGCGCCTTCGAGGATATATTTTCTCAATCTAAGGGAAGGATTATCATTGCAACATTTGCATCAAACATCCATAGAATCCAGCAGGCTATCGATGTGGCAGTCAAACATGGAAGGAAGGTTATCTTGTGTGGAAAAAGTATCGTGTCAAATGCGCAGATTGCGCTTAATTTGGGTTATTTGAAAATACCTCAAAATACATGGCTAAGACTTGAAGATATAGATAAGCTCAAGGATGAAGAGATTGTTATTCTTACAACAGGAAGCCAGGGTGAGCCAATGAGTGTACTTTCCAGAATTGCAACAGATGAACATAAGTATATAAAGATAAAAGAAGGTGATACAGTTATACTTTCAGCAAAAATGATACCCGGAAATGAGCGCTCCATAGGAAAGATTGTTAATCATCTCTTCAGGAGGGGTGCAAATGTTATATATGAGAAGGTATCAGAAGTGCATGTTTCTGGCCACGCCTCAAAAGAAGAACTAAAATTAATGCTCAGTCTCGTTAAGCCGAAATATTTCATGCCTATTCATGGTGAGTACAGACATCTTGTTTATCACTCAATACTTGCCAGGAAGCTTGATATACCACCTGAAAATATATTTATACTTAAAAACGGAGAGATATTAGAAATAACTCAACATGGGGCAAGTAAAAATGGAAGAGTAAATTCAGGCCGCATATATATAGACGGTAAGGGAATTGGAGATGTAGAGGAAATGGTATTGCGTGATAGATTGAGGCTTGCTCATGATGGAATAGTTCTTATAATACTCGCTATTGAGAAACTTACAGGTAACATCATTTCCGGTCCTGAGATAATTTCAAGGGGATTTGTCTTTGAAGATGCTTCACAGGAAATTATAAACAATGTTAGAGATTTATTAGCCAACACAATAAAGGAGATGGATAAGGATTTGGTATCAGATATGTCTCTACTTAAGGCAAAACTTAGAAGCACCCTTAAAAAGTACCTGCGAAATACAATGGACAGAAGGCCCATGATTATGCCTATAGTTTTTGAGGTTTAATACTGGATGACAGAGGCCATAATACTTGGGATCGTTCAAGGATTAACCGAATTTCTGCCAATTAGCAGTACAGCTCATTTAATAATTTTTCCATGGTTTTTTAAATGGAACGGAATTATAAATACACTTACTTTCGACATCGCCCTGCATGCTGGAACACTAATAGCACTTATTTTTTGTTTTTGGAGGGATTGGTTCGACCTTATAATCAGAAGACAGAGAATTTTCGGTTTAATTATGCTCGCATCTGTCCCAGCAGGTTTTATCGGGTTTTTTTTTAACGATTTCGTCGAAGATTACTTAAGAAGCCCATTAATAATAATTTTTACATTAATATCTGTTGGTATCCTGATGTTAGTATCTGAAAGGTCAAAAAAAAATAGAGATATGGAGCAAATAACAATTAAGGATGCCATTATAATAGGAGTTGCACAGGCCTTTGCAATTATACCGGGTGTTTCACGCTCGGGTATTACTATTTCTGCAGGTTTGTTCAGAGGATTGGAAAGGGAAGTAGCTGCAAGGTTTTCTTTTCTCCTCTCAACCCCGATTATAGCAGGCGCAACTTTACTTCATACAGGAAAGGCTCTAAATTATTCATTAAATCATGATTACAAAATTTTTATAGTAGGTATAATAGTTTCATTTATTACAGGCTATTTTGCTATTAAATTTCTATTGTATTTTTTGAAAAGGTATCCTTTGAATATCTTCGTCTATTATCGTTTTATACTTTCAATTATTATAATAACAGGGATATGGCTAAAAAACTGAAGCGTATAAAAGAAGAAATAATCGGCGTAATTGCCATAATGGGCAGTCTCTATCTATTAATGAGTATGTTCACGCATTATATAAAAGATCCTGTTCTTTTTTTTAGAGATACGCAGCCATCTGTACCAGTACATAATCTTGGTGGTATATTAGGGGCGTATATTTCGGGATGGTTGTTTATTTTTTTAGGTTTTTCAGCTTATCTCATTCCACTGTTGCTGATCGCATTCGGAATCAAACGTATTAAAGGGATGGAGGGTCATTTCATATATATAATCGGAGGAATATTATTTGTGATATCCTCTTCTTTGTTTTTATCTTTGCTTTCTATTACATTTAATATACAGGTAGAGGGGTATCCTGATGGTATCGGGGGGCTTACTGGAAGGGCGATTGCCTATCTTTCGTATAGTTTTCTATCACTTCCAGGTTCTTTTATATTTTCGCTTTCGCTCTTTCTTACTTCGTTGGTAATACTAAGTCCTCTTTCAGTGAACGCTATCGCTTTCAAGAAAAAACCTCAACGGAAACCAAGAGTAGCAGAAAATGTCGAAGAAGAAAAGGAAATACTTATAAAAGATACCGAATCGTTAGTTACTCCTCAATCTGCATTCAAAAAAGAAATAGAAAGCAACATAAGCAGAAAAATTGGAGATTATGAATTACCACCACTCAATTTATTGAGTATCCCTCAATCCATCTTCAGCCGGCCTTCAAAAGATGAGCTACTTTCAGATTCTTCAATAATAGAGAAGAAGTTAGAAGATTTTGGTATCGATGGAAAGATAATCCAAGTACATCCGGGTCCTATAATAACTATGTATGAGTTCGAACCAGCCCCCGGTGTAAAAATAAATAGGATAGTCTCGCTTGCTGACGATCTCGCCCTATCACTTAAGGCGCAAAGTGTAAGGGTTGCTCCAATTCCAGGAAGGGCTGTGATAGGGATAGAAGTGCCTAATAAACAAAGGGAGACAGTGGTTTTAGGAGAGATTTTATCATCAGAAGGATTCAGAAAGAGTAAATCAAAATTAACACTTGGTTTAGGAAAAGACATATATGGCAACCCTGTTATTGCAGATTTATCAAAAATGCCACACCTGCTTGTTGCAGGTGCTACAGGATCGGGTAAGAGTGTTTCCATAAACTCAATGGTCATGAGCATACTTTATAAGGCAACTCCTTCAGAGGTTAAGATGTTGATGGTAGATCCCAAATTACTTGAACTCTCAGCGTATGAAGATATTCCGCATCTTATATCTCCTGTGATTACAGCGCCCAAAGAGGCGGCAGAGGCACTGAAAAAAATGGTAATCGAAATGGAAAGAAGATACAGGATTATCGCTGAAAAAGCATCAAGGAATATTGAAAGTTATAATCTTCAGGTAAAAGAGGAAGAGAAGATGCCTTATCTAATCATAATAATTGATGAGCTTGCGGATTTAATGTTTACTGCTCCGAATGATGTCGAAGACTCCATAGCGAGACTTGCTCAGATGGGCAGGGCTTCAGGCATCCATCTAATACTTGCAACACAGAGGCCATCGGTAGATGTTATTACAGGAATAATAAAGGCGAACTTTCCAGCAAGGATTTCCTTTCAGGTATCTTCGAAAATAGATTCGCGAACTATCCTCGACACCCATGGTGCAGAGCAGTTGCTTGGAAAGGGTGATATGCTTTTAATGTTACCAGGGGCAAGAATAATTAGGGTGCACGGCGCATTTATAGATGAACAGGAGATAAGATCTGTTACAGAATTTATAAAATCGCAATGCAGGCCTGACTATACCATATTTGAAAACCTTCAAAATTCGGAAGCAGTGAGACAAGAAAATGGAAAAACAGAAAGAGACGAGCTTTATCTTAGAGCAGTTGAGCTTGGAGAGGCAACAGGTGAGGTATCTATTTCATCTATTCAAAGGCGTTTAAAAATCGGTTACAACAGGGCAGCAAGGATAATGGAGTTGATGGAAGAAGATGGATTGGTTGGACCACCAAAAGGTGCTGGGAAACCGAGAGATTTTTTAAGAAAAAAATTAATTAAATAACGAAGATTCAAGAAAGTTCATTCCTACCCTGTATACAGGGACTATATCACCCGATTCTTTATTTTCTGAACGCTTCAGTGTTGACCAAATTACACGGCATTTGAGGATCAAAGGGTTACCTTTATAATAAACCTTAAGTCTATATTCTTTATTAATTTCGAGATTTTTTGTTGTTTCTACAGCTGCTCCGCCGAGACTTATATTGATTAATTTAGTATCTGATATACCTTTAATATCCTTCTTAATCCCCTGCACCAAAAATCTTTTATGCCTTCTTCTTTCATTTTTGATGTAATCTTTTGTAAACGATTCAGTATGTTCTTTATTATCGAATTTTACTGAATATCGTTTTCTAACTATCTTTTCTGCCTCAAGCCAGTTTTCGAGGTCACGGCCTTCTATTCGACCACTTTTCTCATATAACTGTCGCGCTACATCAGCAATTTCGTTATGAAGATTATCTTGGTTCATCTTTTCAGATAGGATATATATTTTTTCGAAAAATTACAATATGTCTAATCTTCTTCTAAACCATATTTTTTTAATTTTCTCCAGAGTGATACCCTATCTATGCCCAAAATTTGAGCAGCAAGTGTTTTATTGTTCCCAACTTCATTAAGTACCCATTTTATATAAGCTGTTTCCTGTTCTTCAAGAGAGGAATTTTACCGTCCTTTTTTCTAAAAGTTTTTTATTTCCGATCATCTCCAAAAAAGTTGGTAAAATCATGAGGATTCGAGGGGTCAAGGAGTCAAGGATTCGAGGGAAATGCTTAAGAATTACAAAGACTTAAAAGTTTGGCAAAGGTCTTATCAACTATGTTTAGATATCTACAAATTAACAAAAGGGAAATAAGCACTTGAACCCCTGAATCCTTGAATCCTTTTTAGCAACTAAATTGGAGAAGAACCAATATTCTTAATTCTTTAGGATCTTCTGCTGGCCTTAAAAGATTACTGATGGGTAGTGTTACACAAAAAGTTATTGGGTATGCACCCTGTCCTGTGCTGGTTGCTCGTGTATAGTGTTAAGTTTAATGAAAATACTTTATGTCATATTCAAAACTGAGACAAGGGAGAAGGGGTTTTATACCCTTCTCGGCTCTTGTCAAGAAATTTGTGTCTTGTTATGGCAGGCGTGGACATTACCACAGTCAAGGAATTATTGAAACACAAAACACTAACAATGACTTTGAGATATTCACATTTAGCACCATCGCATAAGGTTAAGGCTGTGGACATGCTGGATAATACCTTAAATGATAAGCTTAGCTTAGTAGGTGAACGTTTCCTTCAAACGAACTATACAAAGACTATACAATCGGCAGGGGTCAGATAAGATGGATTCTCATAAGTCCTTGATTTTACTGGTAGGCGATGCTGGTTTCGAACCAGCGACCTCTTCCGTGTGAAGGAAGCGCTCTCCCACTGAGCTAATCGCCCCCAATTGCCTATAAAATAACACTTTTTCCCTCATTCCTGTCAACCTCTGGTATCAAACGAACCTATTATTAATCTTCATTTGATAGAAATTATCAATTTTATTCATTGAAATGGTTTATGTTAAATTCATTTAAAAAAACTATTATACCTAGGAGGCTTTTATGAGCAAAGATTATAAGCAGATGTGGAGTGACCTTGACATCAATCTTGAAGCGCATGAGGGGTTACTCGGTGTCCTTTCTGATGCCTATTCGAAGATTTATCTATCACAAAAAAACCGACCTGAAGGTATGAAATATTTCGATTTTGTAATATCCGAAGTACATGGACTCAGGATAGAAGAAATTGTCGAGGCAAAGAAACAGGGCAGAAAAGTCATTGGCACTTTCTGTGTCTATGTGCCTGAAGAACTTATCCTTGCCGTAGACGGTTTATGCATTGGGCTTTGTGCTGGTGCAGATGTAGGAACGGATGAAGCCGAAAAATATATCCCCCGAAATACTTGCGCACTCATCAAGGCTTTTATGGGTTTCAAACTGGCGGGTCTCTGCCCTTATGTGCAGACAGCTGACCTTATTGTCGGTGAGACGACATGCGATGGCAAGAAAAAGGCCTATGAACTTTTTGATGAAATGACGAATGGAAAGGTTTATGTGATGGAAATCCCGAATAAAAAGGGAGCAAATGGTAAAAATCTCTGGTTAAGCGAGGTTCAACGCTTCTCTTCAAAACTTGAAGAAATAAGCAGTAAAAAGATCACCATCGAGAAACTGAGAGAAGCATCAAGGGTTGTGAATGAAAAGAGGAAAGCCCTTCAACGGTTAGCTTTGCTACGTGCAGCAGATCCCTCACCTATTTCTGGACTTGATGCCTTACTTATTAATCAGGTTGCATTCTATGACGATCCTATTCGTTTTACTGCAAAGGTAAATGAACTTTGTGATGAGTTGACAGAAAGGGTCAAAAGCGGTCAGGGAATTTCAACAAAAGGAAGCCCAAGGATTCTTATTTCAGGATCTCCCATGGCAATCCCAAATTGGAAGATACATGCAATTGTTGAAGGAAGCGGGGCGACAGTTGTGGGAGAAGAATCGTGTGTGGGAGAGAGAAATTTTGCATCATTTCTCGATGATAACTTCACATCAATAGAGCAAGGATTGCAGAATATCTCAGATCGCTATCTCACTATAAATTGTGCTTGTTTTACTCCAAATGACGAACGATTAACTGATATTGAAACCATTGCTAAAAGAGTAAAGGCAGACGGAATTCTTCATTATTCGATTCAGTTTTGTACCCCATATATGATTGAAGCAACAAAGGTAAAGAAGGCTGCAGAAAAAATAAAAATGCCATTTCTACGAATCGAAACGGATTACAGCATGGAAGATATGGGACAGCTCAAGACAAGAATCGAAGCATTTCTCGAAATGATAGCTAAAGGTGTGAAAGCGTGAAGATAGGAGGTATTGACATTGGATCAAGATACATCAAATATGTACTTCTTGAGAATAATTCAATCGTTGATTTCAAAATGAAAGAGACGGGATATGATCCTTTATCGGTATGTAAAGAATTCTTTGCTGCGGTTAGACCAGACAAGATTGTTGCAACAGGCTACGGACGATATTTGCTGGAGGTATTCGGAGATGTTAAGACAATAACGGAAATCAAAGCTGTTGCAAAAGGAGTTCATGCTTTATTCCCTACTTGTAGGACAATTATTGATATCGGAGGACAGGACACAAAGGTCATCAGTCTTGCAGATAACGGGACGATCATTAACTTTGAAATGAATGATCGCTGTGCGGCAGGGACGGGGAGATTTCTCGAAATCATGTCCAGAGCACTCGGATATGACCTCGATCATTTCGGGACTTCCTGCAATAATAAAAAAGGTAAAATTAAAATAAATAGTCTTTGTACAGTTTTTGCTGAATCCGAGGTCATCAGTCTCATTTCAAAGGGCGAAGATAGAGAAGTGATAGCACGTGCAATACATGAATCTATTGCAAGTAAAGTGGTATCAATGCTTAAGCGTTTAGATGTTCGAGATGATTTAGTTTTCGCAGGGGGATGCGCCAATAATCCCTGTCTAAAGGAAATTCTCGAAGAACGCCTGAAAAGAAAAATTTTTGTTTACAAAAATCCATGTATACACGCTGCGTATGGCGCAGCACTTTTTGCCTAAATGTCGTGATTTGTATGAAAATTTATATAACCCATTTTATTCATAAATTTACAGGTATTTGGCAGACCTTGATAGCTTTTTAAATTGCATTTTTGGTTTATATAAAAACCTTCACTTCGGAAGTGCAGATTTTTTTAATAAATTAATTTACCAAGAAACGGATATTACACAAGAAGATGCACATTTCCGATTCTGACGTTTTTGAGACCCTGACCCCTTGCTATTTTAAGGCATTTTTCTGCAAAGGTTCTTTCTGTTAACGGCATATCTGACATATAAAAATGGGGATAGAAGGCAAGCATACTATACGGTATATCAGGGTTTACCGAAGCGATAAATTGTGCTATATTTTTTATCTCGATTTCATCAATATAACCCGGCACCAGAAGAGTGTTTGCAATTAACAGTGGAGGAGTAGTTCTCAAATTGGATTTTTTACCTATATGTAAAAAATTATCCAGTGTTCTTTTGTTGGAGTTTCCTGTTAAAGCAATATGGAGATTATCATCCCATGCTTTTAAATCAAACTTGATACAACCACCTGTTTTTAAAGCAAGTTCTGTCATTTGATCAAGAAGCCCCGGATGTACAGAACCATTTGTTTCCCAGCATATCCTGAGAATTTCGCCTTTTTTTCGCTCGATTGCCTGTCCTGAAGCCTTGAGTGTAAAAGGTGTTTGGGGTGCGGGATCACCACCAAAATAGCAAATGCACGAGGTCTTTTCATCAACATCTAAAACCAATTCTTCAACAGTCGTTGTAATTGACTTGAGGGTTTCTCTTTTGAAATGCCAGTTTTGACAGAACAGGCAGTTGAATGAACATGCATGAAAAAATACGGCAAGATTTTTATATCCATATTCAGGACCTGAACGATGAGCATATTTTGGATAACCAGCTCCTGTTCCTCCTGCGCACACCCAATCACCAACACAATTTGTTGGAAGGGGATCATGATACCATGATAGCTTTCCTTTTTCAGCAGAAACGCCAATTAACCTGCCATTCTCATTCTTTCTTAACCCACAGTAACCAAGCCCTCCTTCAGGGATTTTACATTCATTTACGCAGATCTTACATGATATTCCTCGGGGGTCTTTTGGTGGTTTCTCAGGAAGGCCGAAAGCAGCCCTACTCCTTGCGTGTGCCTGCATCGCTATTGAAAGGGCATCCTCGGGATTTTCTCTTATACATTTCAGACAAACACCAAGTTCTTTTGATATGTTACTGGAAAAGCTTTTGCATAGATTACATTCTGCCATTGATACTTTTCGTTTTTGATGTTCGGTCAAAATAAAAAGCGGATTTTTTATTAAGAATTGAAACAATCAAATATTTATAATCCTATGCAACTACTATTTTGTTACGGCCTTTCTCTTTTGCCTCATAAAGTGCTAAATCAGCAACTTGAATGAATTTTTCAACAGATTCTATAGACGGGTTGGGAATATCAGCTATACCGATGCTTACGGTTAACTGACTTGAAACATTTGGAAATTTAAGTCGTGCAATCGATTCCGAGATTCTTGTAGCGGCCTTAAAGGCGTTTTCTTTTGTAGTCTGAGGAAGTAGAATAATAAATTCTTCTCCACCCCACCTTGCCGGTATATCAATTTCTCTGAGAGAATTTTTTATCTGTTTCGCTATTTCTTTTAAAACCTCATCTCCTGTATGATGTCCATATTCATCATTAATCTTTTTAAAATGGTCTATATCTATTATCATGCACGATGTGGGTGTCTTATATCTCAATGTCCTCTTAAATTCTTTTTCTAAAGCGAGTTCAAAATGCCTTCTGTTGTAAAGCTCGGTTAATGAATCCGTGATAGCAAGAATCTCAACCTTTTTTAAAATCTCTTCTAATTGTCTATTTTTTTCTCTTAACTCATCCTGTAATGCCTTTGTTCTTAAGCAAGCGTATATCCTTGCATTCAGTTCGATTTCATTATACGGTTTTGGTAGATAATCTTCTGCACCTGCTTCTAATCCTTTAACCTTATCCTGTAAGGTGTCTTTAACAGTGAGAATTATTATAGGAATTCCCTTGGTATCGTCGTTAATCTTCAACCATCGAGCCACTTCATTTCCGCTTATGTCAGGTAATATAAGATCGAGCAGAATAATTTCTACAGGTTGTGTTTTTGCAATCTTAATTGCAGATTTTCCGTTATCAGTCCATACTACTTCATATCCGTTTCTTTCGAGATATTCTTTTGTAACCTTTGCTTGAAGTTTATCGTCCTCTACAAGAAGAATTTTTGCCTTTGCCATCTTACTAAAATTTTTAGATTCTACTTTAAATTTTAATCTTTAATAAGAATTCTGTCATAGTAAATTTTAATATTTGAACGATGCCATGATATAATTTTTTTGTTGAAAAAATCAATAAAGACTATATACACATTAGGAACTGATAGAAGGAGTGAAGAAGATTTTATAGAGATACTCCATGCCTATGATATTGAGGCTTTAATTGATGTGCGACGTTTCCCAAAGAGTAAGATAGCTCTTTTTAGGAGAGAAAATCTTGAGAGGCTTCTTGCTCGAGAGGGGATTAAATATTATTTCCTTGGCCGAGAGCTTGGCGGTTTCAGAAAGGGTGGTTATATCGCTTATATAATCACGGTAGATTTCAATAAAGGCATCGAAAAACTCGAGTCAATAGCGATTCAAAAGACGTCGGTTATTATATGTGCAGAGCGCTTTCCCTGGAAATGTCACAGAAAGTGGATTGCCAGAGAATTGAACAAAAGGGGCTGGCAAGTTGAGCATATTCTTGATAAAGGCAAGGTATGGATACCACGATAATTATGCTGGGGTTCATAATATATTGTTGATTATCAGTTGGCGGAGAGGGGGGGATTCGAACCCCCGGTGGAGAAACCCCCACAGCGATTTTCGAGACCGCCCCGTTCAACCACTCCGGCACCTCTCCAAAGCGTCAGTTATCAGGTTCAGTAAACAATAACTATAAGATAACCTTAGCGAAGCAAAGACTATCTTCGTGCTTGAAAAAATCTTTTCAGCAGTTCTGCACACTCGTCTTCCAGGACGCCAGATACTACTTCAATCTGATGATTGAGCCTGCTATCCGAAAGAATGTTATAAAGACTGTCAACTGCACCACCTTTTTCATCTTTACATCCATAAACGAGTTTACCAAGCCTTGCGTTTATCATCGCACCCGCACACATGATACAGGGTTCTTTTGTTACGTAGAGCGTTGCTTCTGATAGCCTCCAATTTCCAATATTTTTTGCTCCTTCACGCAAGGCAATAATTTCAGCGTGTCCTGTGGGGTCATTGTATATTTCTCTTAAGTTATGAGATTTCCCTATAATAATATTGTCTTTAACAAGGACAGAGCCCACAGGAACCTCGCCTTGATCAAAGGCAATTTTTGCTTCATTTAATGCTAAGAACATAAAATAAATATCTTGTTCTGTATATGACATTGTTATTATTCTATACAAATAACTGAAAAAATTCTTAATCTGAGATTGATATGACAAAGGACGACTTATACAATTTCAGGCTCTGGTTTTCAAAATATGTGATTTCTTTCTATTCAGCAGATGATGAGGATCAAAAAAATATTGTACTTAAAGAAGGACATACCCATGAGGTATGTACAAACGCAAAAAAGATAGCGAATGAACTCTCTTTGAATGAAAATGAAAGACTATTATCTGAGACAATAGCGCTATTTCATGATTTAGGAAGATTTCCTCAGTATGCAAGATTCAAAACATTTAATGATCGTGTTTCAGTTAATCACGGGGTGCTGGGTTCGCAGGTATTAGAAAACGAAAAGGTTCTGAATCATCTCGACGAAAGAGAACAAGAATTGATCATAAAAGCAGTTAAGTTTCATAATGCATTTTCAATACCCCAAAATGAGAAAGAAAAAATAGTTTTTTTTATAAAATTAATAAGAGATGCAGATAAGCTTGATATCTGGCGAGTCTTTTTGGAGTATTACGAGAGCCCATCAGAGGAGCGGGCATCAGCAGTAGGATTAGGTTTGCCAGATACCAGTGAATATTCAAAAGATATCATTTCATATCTTTATGAAAAAAGGATAATATCTCTTTCTAATATTCACTCGTTAAATGACTTTAAACTTTTGCAACTGTCATGGATTTTTGATTTGAATTTTAAACCCTCCTTTAAAATATTATTGGAAAGGGAATATATAGATCGTATAGCTTCACATCTTCCCCGAACACCCGATATAACAAAAATTACCTCTTTTTTAAAAGAATTTTGTATTAAAAAATTAAGTATTGAATAAATTTCGTCT
>FWWM01004573.1_pt1 | contig 31988 bp, 37 predicted proteins | sample 2228351 | NCBI WGS metagenome assembly FWWM01 (sample SAMEA103939774, study PRJEB20133) | metagenome | reverse complement strand
AGGCGCATCAGGGCCAGACGTTCATTGTAAGAGCATCATGCCCCATGGGCGCCTTCAATCACAGGCTCACCGACAGACTCAGCCCGCTGCCCATGAGGAGTTCGACAAACGCCTCAGGGGTGAGCTCCGCATCGCGCAGAATTTTGCTCAACAGGCCACGCCCGACATCTTGACCAGGGTGGACAGGAACGGTGACTACGCGACCGTCTGAATGCTTCATCCGAACGTGGCTGCCTCTTTGCCGCACAATTTGAAAGCCCGCGCTTTCCAGGGCTTGAATGACTTCCCAACCCTTGACCGCCGGCAAGCGTCCCATCAAAGCGTCACCTTTTGCAGGCCCACGAACTCCAACCGTGGTTCCCCACCCTCCTCTTCCGCCTCTTCGAGGCACAACTCGATCACCTCGCGGATATTCGTCATCAACTCATCAAGCGTTTTCCCCTGACTGTAGCAGGCCCGCAATTGAGGGACTTCCCCTACATAATAACCATCCTCGTCTCGCTCGATCATCACGTAAAACTCGCGCATCGGTAGACCCATCGCATCATCCTCCAGGCAGGAAACTCGCCCGTAACTCCGCTACAATCCGCTTCGCCGCCCGCCCATCCCACAGCTCCAGCGTGCGTGCGGCCTTGCCCACGCCATCCAGCGCTGCCAGCGCCCCGCTCACGATGCGCTGCGGGTCATTCCCCACGATCCGGTTCGTCCCCTGCGTCACCGTCACCGGGCGCTCCGTGTTCTCGCGCAGCGTCAGGCACGGCGCGCCCAAGTAAGTCGTCTCCTCCTGAACGCCGCCCGAATCGGTCAACACCAGGCTGCGTGCGCTTTACGCAGGTTCTCGTTGCCGCTCGGCTCGGTCGTGAAGAGCAGATCGGCCAATCCGGCTTATATTCTAGCACAACCGGCTCGAACCGCTGCATGATCAGCGCCGTCTGCTGCGCATACGACCCCGAACCGGCCTCCAGGTTCACATCCGGCCGGGGCAGCTCCAGCTCCTCGCAGAACACCCGCGACATGTTAGCGTCGTCGTGCCTGCCTGGCGGCAGACTGGCTGGCCAGTGTGCACCAGAACCTGCGCGCACTCGCCTGGACAACGCGCCATCTCGTGCACGATCGGCGCCATCTTCGTGAAGTTGGGCCGCGCGCCCATCACGTGCAGAATGCGCCTCACGGCTTCACCTGCCTCACTCCCCGGGTTGGGGGCATAGGTGTCAACTTAAGCCCCTGGCCTGCCGATTCTGCCCCCCCCCGACCCCCCAGGCGGAGTACAGGTTCCCCCCCAGGATTGGGGGGTTAGGGGGGCCGACCGGCGAGCCAATAGCAAGTCACAAAGCTTAAGTTGACGCGTATGCCGGGCCGGGGATGAGGTCTCCCCTCGCAGGAGAAGGGCCGAGGGCGAGGCCGCCGTGGATGAGGTCGCTATACAACTCGCACGCCCGTCTGACCAATCTCAGGATATGCAAGGGGATGTGGCAGCTAGAAAGCAAGGGAGAAGCTATCCACGTCATGAAGCAGTAGGAACCGTCCTAGCAAGAGCGGGCGTCAGTTCAACCTCGAACTGCACTTTGTGCCTCAGAAGTTCTGAGGCATCCAGAACCTCGATCCCGATCAGCCTCCCTTGAGCATTGAGATCGGCGTGCACACCGGGCGCCACCGTCTCCGTCCTTGCCGCTTTCTCACCCGGCGTGCCAAACCAGAGATAAAGCAAATCCCGGACCGGATCATATTCGATCTTCATCTTGTCTTACCCCCGTAGAAAACCCTTGCCATACCGGGCTTTTGCTGTCAGTAGCACGATGCCCTCACCAGCCATCTTATAATACACCGTGACCTCTTTCTCCTGATAGTACTGGCCTTCCCAATTTGCCTCGTAAGGGAATACCATCACCCTCCCCAGCATCCCTGGCTTGGTATCTGCAGCTTCCCAGCCCTCGTTCAAGGTTCGCTCAATCTCTTCTCGCGAAACACCACGCTGACTCATCCGCGCCCGCAGATGAGGATGTAAGTCTGCTTCGGTGATCTGTATCTGCTTCTCCCTCATCGCCTGCTGCTCCGATTGCGGATTAACCCTCCACTTCTCTTCCCAGCTCCTTTGCTGAATCTTTCCATCATCGGAGCGGGCTTGCCAGCCGACAGATCAACTATCCTGTTGCAACGCTTGCCAAATTCGATCCTCTCCGCTCAATGGAATCACTTCGCGCAGGATCGTGCGCAGGAAACCGGAGTTGTGCGCTTGCATGCGCTATAGTTCCTCTCGGGTGTACGGAAATGACTCCACCGGCAATGAAGCGCCGCCAAACGCATCTGCGTATTCGGCGATGCGATCGAACCAGCACGCCTGGGGATGTTCCTGCAAAACGATCAACACATCGGCGTCGCTGCTGGGCAGCGCTTGACGCCGCGCCAATGAACCGAACAAGCCGACCGCCAGCACACGCTCGCATCATGCCGGGCGTGTTCCAGATCGGGCTGGGCCTGGCGCAACCAGTCCTTGGAACGTGTCGCCATATTCATCCTCCCCGCATCCCTCTGAATTCTTCCCTCTATGGATCAGCGCCGTCTGCTGCGCAGGCGACCCCGAACCCACCTCCAGATTCACATCGGGTCGGGGCAGCTCCATTTCATCACAGAACATCTGCGACATGTTGGCGTCGTCGTGCTGGCCGGTGTGCACGAGGATCTGCTCGAACTCGTCTGGATAGCGCGCCATCTCGTGCAGGCCTGTGCTGAGCGGCGTCGAGGCAAACGGCGCCATCTTCATGAAGTTGGGGCGGGCGCCCACCACGTGCAAAATGCGTCTCACGGCTTCACCTGCCTCACTCCCCTCTCCTTGCAGGACTGCTTGCGTCCCGCGCAGCGGGAGAGGGGCCGGGGGCGAGGTCTCCGTGGATGAGGTCGCTGTACAACTCGCACGCCCGTCTGGCAAATCTCCGCCGCAAGCGGATGGCTGGCGCCAAAATCTTCCGGCGTGAAATGTCGCTCCAGCGCAGTGATCAACGCTTCAGCGTGCTTCCTAACCGTTGTGTTGCTCCAGGAATCGAGCAAACGCCAGCAATTCAGCGCGTACCTGTTGAAATACCGCTGGCACAGCCTCCACAAGCCTTCCGATCTTGGCCGGATCAAATTTGAAAGCATATTCGTTCGGCCAGTTGGCGCAGGCGCGGCTTCATAGCTCGATCCCCTCACGCTCGATCGCCTGCCGGAGGGCCGGTCGGCACGTTTCAGGGTCGATCAAGTCCACTTTAAACCTTGCGCTCAATGCGGTCACTGCGGCAACCGCCCGATAGAAACGCTCGTCCGGAATGCCCCAGGCAGCCAGGTCAATATCCGACCAGGACGTGAACCCGCCACGTTGGCTAAGTGAGCCAAAGATGACCACGCGTTGGGCGCCGAACTCCTGACGCAATAGCTGCGCCGCGCGCCGCGCTACACGCCAGGCAGCCCGCCGTCGCCGCCGCGCCTCTGGATCGGACGTGCAGCTCCAGCGCCGACTCATCTGACCCGGCTGGTAAGCCTGCCATTCCTGGGGCGTCAATTCAAGCGCAGTCTTGGCCATCTCTCATCCCGCTCATCCAGCGCTGCCACCAGGTGCGTCGTCATCGCACACCTATCCAGCAACTCCGGCCGCCCAATTCATCCTTACCGTCAGGCAACCTGTCAACTCCCGCCCGATCCGTCTCCGCACCCCGCTTGCCGCCAGCCGATGCGTCCCCTGCCTGATCGTCGCCGGCCATTCGATGTCCGGCCGCGCCGTCAAGCACGGCACGCCTAGATAGGTCATCCCCTCCTGGATCCGCCCGAATCGGTCAACACCAACCGCGCATTCGCCATCAGGTCCAGGAACTCCAAATACCCCGGTGGCTCCGTCACCTGCAGGTTCGGCATGGCTGCCAGCCTTCCCTATAGCTCAAACAAAGAAAAGATGCAGAACCCGGCCTTTATCTTGGGCAACTCGGCGATGAACTGCTTGTTTACCTCGTATCGCTCATCTCGGGGGAAGAAGCGGTCTATTACGAAGACGTTAGTATCCAACAAGACCATAGTCATCCCCTCGCATCGCTCGCTCAAACTCTTCCAACGAGTGGTAGGGCATACGCTCACCGATTACATTGGACAGCCTGTCGAATTCCTCCCTTTTTTCATCGTTCGTCATACTCAGAAGATCAGGCATCTGTTGGGCTATCTCTTCCTTGATTTGCTGCCAGATCCCTTTTGCTCCCGTCCACTTGATACGTTCCGGGAACAGGACCAGGACCTCCACGCCTTCCCGATACGGGACCGATTCCAAAGGCTCAACTACCCCCTCTTTGTACACTCCCTTCACAACTACCCACGACATCTTACACCTCCTCCTCCGGCAGTTTTCTCATTCACGCCCAGCTTGCTCGCCACCAGCGCGCAGGCCAGCGTCGAATTCGCATCGCCGGGCACGATCACCCAGTCCGGTTTGTATTCCAACACCACCGGCTCGAACCGCTGCATGATCAGCGCCGTCTGCTGCGCATGCGACCCGGAACCGGCCTCCAGGTTCACGTCCGGCCGGGGCAACTCCAGCTCCTCGAAGAACACCTGCGACATGTTGGCGTCGTTGCGCTGGCCGGTGTGCACTTTTTCGCCACGAATTACACGAATTTTCACTAATTTCTCTTGTCTATGCCACGAATTGCACGAACTATTTCTTTTTTCGTGTCAATTCGTGTCAATTCGTGGCGGAGTAGCGCGCCATCTTCATGAAGTTGGGCCGCGCGCCCACCACGTGCAAAATGCGGCTCACGGCTTCACCTGACTCGCTCCTCTGGGGCATAGGCGTCAACTTAAGCTTTGTGACTTGCTATCGGTTCGCCGGTCGGCCGCCCTACCCCCCCAATCCTGGGGGGAACCGGTGCTCCGCCTGGAGACGCCCCCCAGAATTGGGGGGCCGGGGGGCAGAATCGGCAGGCCAGGGCTTAAGTTGACGCACGCAAGCGGATGGCTGGCACTAAAATCTTCCGGCGTGAAGGGATGCGGCTCGATTCGATCATCAATCTGCGCCGCCAGGCGCATCAGGTCCAGGCGTTCCTCAAACAGATCGGCCGAAAAATCCGGCGAAATCACCGCCAGGTCAATGTCGCTCCAACGCGTCGCAGTTCCTTTCGCCTGAGAACCGTAAACATACACAGCTGCGATGCGCCGTCTCTGTCGCAACGTACGAATATACCGATCCACACTTTGTGCTACGGCAGGTGGGAGCGTAGCCATTCGAACAACTTCTTGATCATCATCATCTGGCGCCGGGTATATTCCGGTGTGCACATTTGGCGGAAAGCCCGCTTCAGATCGGGATAGCGCGCTTCGATATTGAAAGCGGTCACTGTAATCAACGCTTCAGTTCGCACCTCATCCAACACAACTTCTGTGAGGAGAGGGACCGGGGGTGCGGTTTTCATCAATGGCCAGCTGCAGAAACCGCTCCGCGCTCCCGTACCGCTCAGGATCGGCTGTGAACTCCTCGAAGGTGTAACGACGCAACCTGCCGAGGATCAGCAGGTACTCATCCAGCTTGTTCAGCCGCTTACGGAGCACCTCAGCCTTGACCATTGAGGATCCGCTCCTTATACGCCGCCCGCTGTACGTTCAGGTAAGGCAGGAAATCGAGATACCGGCCTACCACTCGGGCATACAGCCCGCCCCGGTCGAAATCTTCAGCCTCATAGATCAGCCGATTGTGGCGCACGGCTTCGTACTGGGTGACAATATCGGCCTCATCCAGAAACAGCAGGTCCACGTTGCAAAAGCCCTGGCGAGCCAGGTCCGTCAACAGGTCGAGCTTGCGCGCGCGCAGGGCCGGCGTTCGCGTCACGATCGCCAGATCCAGATCGCTCTCTCGATGCTGCCGTCCCGTAGCCGTTGAGCCGAACAGGTAGACCGCCTGGATGTCGGGATATGCGGCAAAGACGAGGCGGAGACGTTCAAGGTCTGGTTCGCGCGGAACTTTATTCGGTCTCATGGCAGCGTATCTGCGCCCCCTTCACCCGTTGTCCGGCCGCGGCAGGTCCTCTTCGGCCAGGCGGAGCAGATAGCGGCCGTATTCGTTGTTCTTCAGGGCCAATCCCTGCGCCCGCAATTGCTCCCGGTCAATGTAGCCCATGCGATAGGCGATCTCTTCCGGGCACGAGATCATCATCCCCTGCCGTTCCTGTACCGCCTGCACGAAGCCTGCAGATTGCAGCAACGATTCGTGGGTGCCGGCGTCCAGCCACGCCACCCCCCGCCCCAGCGGTTCGACGCGCAACTGGCCGCGCTCCAGATACGCCCGGTTTACGTCGGTGATCTCCAGCTCGCCCCGCGCCGAGGGCTTCAGGTTGGCCGCGATCTCGACGACCTGGTTGTCGTAGAAGTAGAGGCCGGGCACCGCGTAGTGGGACTTGGGCTGCGCCGGCTTCTCCTCGATGCTGATGGCCCGCCCCGTCTCATCGAACTCGATCACGCCGTAACGCTGCGGGTCTTTGACCGGATAGGCGAAGACCAGCGCGCCCTCGGTCAACCTGGCGGCGGCGCGCAGCTTGGAGGGCAGCCCGTGTCCGTAGAAGATGTTGTCCCCCAGGATCAGGCAGCTAGGCCCGTCCCCCACGAAGTCGCGGCCCACGATGAACGCGTCCGCCAGCCCGCGCGGTACGGGCTGCTCCGCGTAGGTGAAGTGTATCCCCCACTGGCTGCCGTCGCGCAGCAACATCTTGAATGCCGGCAGCGCCTCCGGCGTGCTGATCACCAGAATCTCCCGGATGCCCGCCAGCATCAGCATGGACAGGGGATAGTAGATCATGGGCTTGTCGTACACCGGCAAGAGCTGCTTGCTGACGCCGATGGTCAACGGGTGCAAACGGGTGCCCGCCCCACCGGCGAGAATGATCCCTTTCATGGAACCTCCTAAAATCAGGCCCGTCGGGCCATCTGCGTCTTGGGAGAAACGTCAAACCTGCAGGTAGATCAGCGCCCGATGATCCCACGGGCCATCAGTTCCGCCATGATGGTCTCTACGGCGTCTTCTGTGCTGATCAGATCGGTCTCGACCACCACCTCCGGCGCCACGGGTTCTTCGTAGGGGGAAGACACGCCGGTAAAGTCTTTGATTTCCCCCCGCAACGCCCGGGCATAGAGCCCTTTGGGGTCCCGACGCATGGCGACCTCCAGGTCGCACTTCACAAAGATCTCGATAAACCGCCCCTCGGGCAGCAACGAGCGGGCAAACTGGCGGTCGGCCGCAAACGGGGAGATGAAGGTGCACAGCACCAGATGCCCGTGCTCGAACGCCAGTTTGGCCACTTCAGCTACCCGACGGATGTTTTCTTTGCGGTCTTCCGGCGAAAACCCCAGATCTCCGTTCAGGCCGTGGCGGACGTTGTCGCCGTCCAGGTAGAAGGTCTCGCAGCCCATGGCGTAGAGCCTGCGCTCCAGCAGTCGCGCCACTGTAGATTTGCCTGACCCCGACAGCCCGGTGAACCAAAGCACGGCGGCTTTGTGGCCGTGGCGCTCTTCCCGTTGTTCGCGGCTGATGGCCGTGCGCTCCCACACCACGTTGGCCGACCGGGGCCGACCCACCTCGGCCGGGATGATTTCGGCCAGTTCCCGATCCACCCCGCGGATCATCCCTGCGGCCACGGTGTTGTTGGTGTAGGGATCAATCAAGATGAAGTTGCCCGTGGCGCGGTTGTTCTGATACGAGTCGAAGAAGATGGGCTGGGTAGTGGTCAGCCGCGCGCGGCCGATTTCGTTGAGCGTCAGGGTCTGGGCCGGCTCGCGGTGCAGGGTATCCACATCAATCCGATAGGTCAGTTCCTTGATGTGGGCACGCACTTGTCGCGTGGTGTGCTGCAAGATGTAAGGGGTCCGCAGGTTCATGGGCTCCTCGCTCATCCAGCACAGGGTGCACTCCAGGGCATTGCCGACCTGGGGCAGGTTACGGGCCCGGACGATCATATCCCCGCGGCTGATGTCAATCTCGTCCTCCAACGTCAGGATCACCGAGTCTCCAGCCGCAGCCTCGGGCAGTTCACCGTCGAAGGTCACAATGCTGCGCACGCGCGTCTTGCGCCCCGAAGGCAGCACCACGACCTCTTCACCAGGGGCAATGGTACCCGACGCAATCTGGCCGGCGAAACCCCGGAAACCGGCGTTGGGCCGGATCGCCATTTGCACCGGGAAGCGGAAGTCCACCAGGTTGCGGCTGCTGCCGACACTGACGGTTTCCAGGTGGTGGAGCAACGAAGGGCCATGGTACCAGGGCATGTTTTCGCTGCGTTGTACCACGTTGTCCCCCTTGAGGGCCGAGATGGGGATGAACTGCAGGTTGGGCACGGAGAGCTTCACGGCAAAGGCCTTGTACTCGGCGACGATGCGCTCGAAGACCTCCTGGCTATAGCCCACCAGGTCCATCTTGTTGACGGCCACCAGGATGTGGGGAATCCGCAACAAGGAGGCGATGAATCCGTGGCGTTTGGATTGCGTCAACACCCCGCGTTGGGCATCAATCAGGATGACTGCCAGCTCAGCGGTAGAGGCGCCGGTGATCATGTTGCGGGTATATTGGATGTGGCCCGGGGTATCGGCGATGATGAATTTTCGTTTGGGGGTGGCAAAATAGCGATACGCCACGTCAATGGTGATACGTTGCTCCCGTTCGGCGCGCAGGCCGTCGGTAAACAGCGCCAGGTCCACGTATTCTTCCCCGCGTTGACGGCTGGCCTGGACAACCGCTTCGAGCTGGTCTTCGAAGATGCTTTTCGTATCCAACAGCAGGCGGCCGATTAGAGTGCTCTTGCCGTCGTCCACGCTGCCGGCCGTGGTAAACCGCAGCATGTCCATGTTGAGATAGGGGTCTGCAACGCCGGACTGTGACATCTCAGAAATACCCCACCCGTTTACGATCTTCCATAGCTGCGTCCGACCGTTTATCGTCTGCGCGGCCTCCGCGCTCGGTGATGCGGGCCGCAGCAACTTCCATGATAATCTCATCCAGCGTGGTGGCGTTGGACTCGACCGCGCCGGTGCAGGTCATGTCTCCAATGGTACGGAAACGGACCATTTTGTTCACCACCCTTTCATGGGGCAAGGGGGTGATCACGTGCGAAACGGCCAGCCACATGCCGTCGCGGCGCAGGACGTCACGACGGTGGGCGAAATAGAGGGATGGGATCGGGATGTTCTTCAGCCGGATATACTGCCAGACGTCCATCTCGGTCCAATTGCTCAGGGGGAATACCCGAAAACTCTCCCCCGGGTGTTTACGGCCGTTGTACAGGTTCCACAGTTCGGGCCGCTGGTTCTTCGGATCCCACTGGCCGTAAAGATCACGGTGCGAGAAGAAGCGTTCTTTGGCGCGCGCCTTTTCCTCGTCCCGCCGTCCGCCCCCTAACGCTGCCTCGAACTTGTGCTCTGCCAGCGCATCCAGCAGCGTTACGGTTTGCAGCGCGTTGCGACTGGGGTTGTGCCCCGGTTCTTCTTGTACCCGTCCGCGATCAATGGACTCTTGGACATAGGCGACGATCAATTTCACGTCGAGCTTTTTCACCAGCCAATCCCGATACTCCAGGGTCTCGGGGAAGTTGTGGCCCGTGTCAACATGCAACAGGGGAAAGGGGATCTTCCCCGGCCAAAACGCCCGCTGGGCCAGATGCGCCATGACGATGGAGTCTTTGCCGCCGGAGAAGAGCATCACCGGCCGCTCGAACTGCGCCGCCGTCTCGCGGATTACATAGATGGCTTCGGACTCTAGTTGTTGGAGATGTGTGCGAAGATAACCGTCCATTTCGATTGCTCAACACCACTTTCAGCCTGTGCAGCCAGGCTTTGCTACGGTTGCTGTGATAATCGGCCGTCGGCCTGCTACCGCAACGCCAGGATGAGCGTCCGCACGTTCAAGAATACAATCAGCAAGCCTACCAACAGCATAAACGGCCGGTGGGGCAATTTCTTCGCCACAACAGCAGCCAGAGGCGCTGCTATAGCCCCGCCGATGAGCAGCCCCAGGATGATGGTACCGTACTTCATGAACTCGCCGCTGCCCAGCGCGATCACGAACGTGATGGATTGGGCAAGCGTGACGAAGAACTCGGTCGCGTTGACCGAGCCGACAGTAAACCGCGGGACGTTGCCGCGCGCGACCAGCGTAGAGGTGACGATAGGCCCCCACCCGCCTCCGCCTACGGCATCCATGAAGCCTCCTCCCAGCGCCAAAGGCAACAGCCAGGAGCGCACCTCGCGCGGAGCCAGGCGGCGGAATGCCCGGAAGATAATGATCAGGCCCATGCCGATCAGATAAACGGCCACGAACGGCTTGATGATTGCGCCTTCGAAGTTGGACAGCAGATACGCGCCGGTCACGCCGCCGATCACCCCTGGGATAACCAACTGTTTGGCCAGGTCAAAATGGATGTTGCCCACGCGCCAGTGTGAAAGGCCGGAGATCCCCGTGGTGACCACTTCGGACGCGTGCACTGCGGCGCTGGCAAACTTTTGCGGCACCCCTAGCGCGGCGAGGATCGTGGTGGAACTGACCCCGTAGGCCATGCCCAGCGCGCCGTCAATCATTTGCGCCACGAACCCGACCACGATGAACGCCCAGATGGGAATACTTTGAATATCCATGGATGAGCCTCCTTGGAGAGCAGGGTGCCTGACAAAGATGACACGAAGACGTTCAGCGTCCGGCTCAAATTGAGCTTCCCCCCGAACCGTGATTGCGCTCTCGTCAGTTTGTACGTGTCACATGGCGCGTATCTACAATCGCCTTTGCGCGTTTTTGAACCGCATCCCAATCGTACCACGAATGATCGGTCACCACCACCACGCAATCGGCCGCGTCCAGCGCTGCGTCCAGGTCAGGCTCGCTGGTCAGAGCAAAGGCATTGTGACGAATGGATGGCACATAGGGATCATGGTAACGCACGTCGGCGCCCTTCTGGCGCAACAACTCGATGATGTCCAGTGCCGGCGATTCGCGCACATCGTCAATATCCTTCTTGTACGCCACACCCAACACCAGCACCCGGCTGCCTTTTACCGGCTTGCCGGCCTCGTTCAACGCGTCTGCAACCTTGTCCACCCACCAGTGCGGCATCTCGCTGTTGATCTCCCCGGCCAGCTGGATGAAACGAGCATTGTAGTTGAGCGTCTTCAGCTTCCAGGAAAGGTAGTGCGGATCCAGGGGGATGCAGTGGCCGCCCACACCGGGGCCGGGGGTGAACTTCATGAAGCCATAAGGCTTGGTGGCCGCAGCCTCGATCACCTCCCAGACGTCGAGCCCCAGCTTATCGCACATGATTGCGACTTCATTGACCAGGGCGATGTTCACGGCCCGGAAAGTGTTCTCCAGCAGCTTCACCATCTCGGCCGCCTGCGTGGATGAGACCGGCACGATGCGCTCGATGATCGTCCCGTACAGGGCTACGGCCACTTCGCGACAGGCCGGCGTCACACCGCCGACCACCTTCGGCGTGTTTTCCACCACCCACTGCTTGTTGCCGGGATCAATGCGCTCCGGCGAAAACGCCAGGAAGAAATCTCGCCCGACCTCAAACGAGTCAACCTGCAAACGTTCCAACGTGGCACGCGCCGTCAGCATCGGTAATAACAGTTCCTCGGTGGTGCCGGGGTAAGTGGTGGATTCCAAGACGACTAACATGCCCGGGTGGATGTGGCGCGCCACCGATTCGCCGGCAGCGATCAGGAAGCGGACATCTGGATCGCGTGTCTTGTTTAACGGTGTGGGCACGCAGATGATGGCCGCGTCGCAGCGGTCGAGTACGGCGTAGTCGGTGGTGGCGACGAGCCGGGGCAGCACCTTTCTGAGTCGTTCGGAGGGGATATCCTGGACGTACGAGTCGCCGCGGTTCAACGCCTCAGTTTTGCGCGCGTCCACGTCAATGCCCACCACCGGGAAGCCGTTCTCTGCAAAGGCTACCGCCAGCGGCAAGCCAACGTATCCCAGGCCGATGACGGCCACCGTGGCGCTGCGAGCTTCGATTTTCTTGAGCAGATAGTCTTTTGTCATCAAGGCCGGTCCTTATCGGTATGTCTTGTGGTGAATGTAGGGGAATGGTGCCTCATCAGGATGACAGGCGCTGCCCTCTCGTCGTTTCGGCGAGATAGGCCGATTTGCTTGCGCGCCGACCGGAGCGCTTCTCGCACAGGGAATCCGCTACAACAGGTCGGCACTTGTGACGATGCAGCGTTCAGTGCCGCACAAAGAAAAGCGGCCTCTGAGACTATGCATCCCGACAAGGCCGTCTTTGGGTTCTCCAACATCGAGATGCCCCCGGCCCGACTCGAACGGGCACGCCCTTATGGGCACAGGCCCTCAACCTGCCGTGTATACCAATTCCACCACGGGGGCATCAACTTGGCAAAATTATACTTGATCTGAGGCGATTGTCAACAATGGCTTGGGCGCGTCAGCGATCTCAAGTTCGATTGTTTGTCAACCGGTCGGAATTGTCGTATACTGGCGTTCACATATTGGCGGCCCAACGGGACATACCCAGAAGAACGGACATGGTTGTACGGATCGTAGCCGACTCCAGCATCAGCATCCCTGATAGTTACCTCGAGCGGCTGGACATCGTCGAGGTGCCGGCAATGCTGCATTTCGGCCAGGAGAGTTGTGCCAGCAAAGCCCTCACGCCCGATGAGTTCTACCGTCGGCTCGAGGCTGCTCCTGCGCCCCCGACAACGTCCCAACCCACACCGCAGCAGTTCGCAGACGCGTATGCGCGGCTGGCTGCTGAGGGCGTAGAAGCCATTGTCGTGGTGTGCGTGTCAGGTGCTCTGAGCGGCACATTGAACAGCGCCGTCCTGGCTGCCGAACACGCCACCGTGCCGGTGCACATTTGGGATACCCGGCACGTTTCGATGGCAGGCGGCTGGCAGGCCATCCGTGCTGCGGAGATGGCTGCAGCCGGCGCCGATGTTGACGCCATCCTGGAAGAGCTGACGCGGGTGCGGGCGCAGATGCAGATGTGTTTTACGCCGGCTAACCTGCGCTATCTGGTGGCCAGCGGCCGGGCGCCCAGGTTGCGCGGCACGTTGGGCGACATCCTGAATATCAAGCCGGTCCTCAGCACCATCGAGGGCCGTTTGGAGCCGATTGCCCAGGTGCGCGGCCAGCAGCGGGCCCTGGACTTCATGCTTGAGCATGTAGCTGCTGTGCTGGGGAGCCGGCCGGCCCGCGTTGCGGTGGGCCATTGCAATGCGCCGGAGGCAGGTGTGGCCTACATGGCCGCTGTGCAGACCCGTCTGAACGTGGTCGAGCAGGTCATCTTCGAGCTGGGGCCGGTGTTGGCTTCATTAGGCGGTCCTGGGCTCATCGGCCTGGCAGCCTATCCTGTGACGGCATGAGATTCCATGATGCAGGAGGTGTTATGAAGATCGTGGTGGACGCCATGGGCGGGGATCACGCGCCGGGCGTGGTAGTGGACGGCGCCGTTGCGGAGGCCCGTGCACGCGGCACAGGGATCATCCTGGTGGGGATCGAGGACCAGGTGCGGCGTGAATTGGCCAGACATGGCGACCTGTCGGGCCTGCCCATCGAGGTGGTGCATGCTTCCGAGGTGGTGGGCATGGAAGAACATACCATGGCGGTGAAGGCCAAGAAAGATTCCTCTTTGATGGTAGGCATGCGCCTGGTCAAGGAAGGCAAAGCTGACGCTTTCGCCTCGGCCGGCAACTCGGGGGCCGTAATGGCGGCAGCGCTGTTCGGCCTGGGCCGTATCCCCGGCGTGGAACGTCCGGCTCTGGGCAGCATCTATCCCGCCGCGCCGGTGCCGTGCCTGGTGATTGACATCGGCGCCAACGCCGACTGCAAGCCGGAGTACCTGGTGCAGTTTGCCTACATGGGCGAGGCCTACGCCCGGGTGATGTTCGGCCTGGACCGACCCAAAGTCGGCATCATCTCCAACGGCGAAGAAGAAGACAAAGGCTCCATGTTGATCCGGGAGACCTATCCGCTGCTCAAGGCCAGCAAGTTGAACTTCGTCGGTAACGTCGAGGGCAAAGACATCGGCCGCGGGTTGGCCAACGTAGTGGTCACCGATGGGCTGACCGGCAATGTGATCGTGAAGCTCAGCGAAGGATTGCTCTCTTTTCTGGTCAGGTTCCTGAAACGCCAGTTCACCCAGGGGATTCGCAACAAGGTGGGGCTGGCGTTAATGGTGCCTGGCCTGATTCTTATGGTGCCCGGCCTGGCGTTGTTGATGCCCAGCCTGTTGGACTTGCGCAAACGCGTGGATTGGCGCGAGATCGGCGGTGCGCCGCTCCTGGGGGTCAACGGCGTGGTGGTAATCGGGCACGGTCGCAGCGACGCACGGGCGATCCAGAGCATGATCCGGATGGCGGAGAAGAGCGTTCAGCAAAACCTGGTCGCCACAATCCGCCAGGCGTTCGCCGAGAGCGGCCGCACAGCTTCGAAGGAAGGGATTTGAACCGATCACGGTTGATCGGTATTCGTGACCGGATTAAGGCCTGCCGGCCGTCCGGATATCTTTTCAGAAAGGAATTTTCCGAATTCATGCGTGTCACAGCAAACACGAATCTGATCCGGCGTCGCGGCCGATTAGGGATGACGGTCAGCTTGATCGGCATCGGGGTGCTCGGTGTGGGCATGGTGGTGTCCCTCACCACCCAGAATCAGCCCCAACTGGTTTGGGTCCCCCTGGCTGCGTTGATCCTCGGCTTCTTGATGGCCCAATACGGCAGCTACAACCTCCGCCGCTGGGGACGTTCTCCGCGGCCCGACCAGTTGCTTGAAGAGGGGCTGAAAGGCTTCGACGACCGTTATCACTTCTATGTGTGGTCGTTGCCGGCGCCCTATGTCCTCTTGACCCCCAACGGCGTTTACACCTTTGTGACCCGTGATCAGACAGGCGCCGTTTCCGTCAAGGGCGCCACCTGGCAGACCAGGTTCAGCCTTCGGCGGCTGTTGTTGCTGTTTGCCCAGGAAGGGCTGGGCAACCCCACCGAAGAGGCCCGGACCCAGGCGTCACATCTGCAGGATTGGATCCGCAGCCGGTTGCCGGAGGTGGCCGTGGTTGTTCAGCCGGCGATCGTCTTCATTGATCCGCGCGTCCAGCTTGAAGTGACCGATCCTGTGGTGCCGGTGCTGGAACCCAAGGGGCTGAAGAAGTGGCTGCGGGGTGCCGGCAAGGGTGACTTGCTGAAGCCGGCGGATTTCAAGGCGCTGGAGGCCCTTTTCGATCAGACAGCCGCAACTGCCCGGCAGAAGTGAAGCCGGACAGGGGACTTGCTTTCGTGGAGGTGCGCATGGCGGGCGATGGGCCGGCGGTCGAGTACTACCCTACGATCAAAGAGCTGCCCGAAGGGGAGCGGCCGCGCGAGCGTCTGGAGCACTACGGCCCTCTGGCGCTGAGCAACGCCGAGTTGCTGGCCATCATCTTGCGCGTGGGCACCCGTGATGAGAATGTCATCCGCCTGGCTCAGCGGCTGTTGAGCGCATACGGTGGGCTGGCCGGGCTGGCGCGGGCGCCCTTTAGCGAGCTGGTGGCCATCAAAGGGGTGGGTCCGGCCAAGGCCACACAGCTCAAGGCGGCGTTTGAATTGGGCAGGCGGTTACAGGCGGCGGCGCCCGAAGACCGGATCACGGTGCGTTCACCGGCCGAGGTCGCCAACCTGTTGATGCTGGAGATGGGGCCTTTGGAGCAGGAGCACCTGCGGGTGGTGATCTTGAACACGCGCAACCAGGTGCTGAAGGTGCATACGGTCTACATCGGCTCCTTGAACGCCGCCACGGCCCGCATCGCAGAGCTCTTTCGCGAGGCGATCCGCATCAACGCGGCTGCGATCATCGTGGCCCACAATCATCCCAGCGGAGACCCCACCCCTTCTCCCGAGGACGTGTACCTGACCCGTCAGGTGGTCGAGGCCGGCAAACTGTTGGGTATTGATGTGTTGGATCACCTGGTGATCTGTCAGGCGCGTTGGGTCAGCTTGAAGGAACGGGGGTTGGGCTTCTGAGCCCAAGGGGCGAAGGGGCGGGTGCCGCAACGGAACCCGCCCCCTGGTTTCCGGGCCATCAGTGTTTGAAGCCGATGCTGCGTTCTGCGGCTTCGAAGCCCATGTCACTGGGCATCCGCACTTCGCCGAACTTCTCTTCGTACTTGGCCAGGTTGTCCTGCAGCGCCTTGAGCAACAGCTTGGCGTTGAGCGGGGTCAGCACGATGCGCGCATGGACTTTGGCCTTGGGCACGCCGGGGAGCAGGCGGGCGAAGTCTATCACGATCTCGGACGGCGAGTGGTTGATGATGGCGAAGTTGCTGTAGATCGCCTCCAGCTCGCCGGGCAACTCGATGTTGATCTGCGTCTGGGCCGGGGCAGCGGGTGCCATGAGTTTGCTCCTTGTCTTGAATCTTCCTAGAAGGGGATATCGTCCTCGTGGACAGGGAACTCCTCTTCCCCGCCAACGGCACCGGCGCCAGGGCCTTCCGCGGTCTCAGCGCGCGCGCTGAGGAACTTGAAGTTCGTGGCGGTCAGTTCCAGTGTGCCGCGCGGTGTGCCTTCCCGGTCAATGTACGCCTGCGCTTCCACCTCACCCTCTACCAGGATCCGCTGGCCCTTTTTGACATATTGACCGGCCGTCTCGGCCAGCTTGCGCCAACAGGTTACGCGGAACCAGGTGGTCTTCTCTTGTTGTTCGCCGGTCGCGCTGTTCCACCGGCGGTTGACCGCCACGCTGAAACTGGTGACCGGAACGCCCGAGGGCGTGTAGCGCATTTCCGCGTCCCGCCCGACATTGCCGACGATAATAACCCGCTGATACATGTTGCTATCCCTCTTTCTGCTTGGCGTGAACCCACCGATTGTGCTCGAGGCCCTGATTGAGCCGTGCTGATACGATACGCCAAAACTCGCGAAATGTCAAGAATTCGAACAGAAGTTCGCTTATCACGTCAAGCGCGCAGCACGGTAATGGCCTGTGGGTCAAGCCATAGCGTCAGGCTGCCCCCTGCAGCCGGTAAATCTGCCTCTGTCGCCGAAGCTTCGCAGGTAAGCCGGATGCCGTGGGCATGTTCCGTGCGAATCAGGTAGTAGCTGCCGCGAAACGAAGCTTCCATCAGCCGGCCGGCCACGATGTTGCAGCCATGTGTGCCTGCAGGCCGTACATCAGCCGCCTCTGGCCTGACCAGGACGATCACCTCCTGGCCGATAGCCGGCAGCCAGGTGATGTCCCCAGCGTGCAACATGCCCAACGGCGTCTCGACCCACGTCCCGGCCTCAGATGGGCGGGCCTCATCAGGCGCGACGACCCTGCCGGGCAACAGGTTCTTGAAGCCCAGGAACTGCGCGACGTAGGCGGTGGCCGGGTGTCGGTAGACTTCTGCGGGCGTCCCCCCTTGTTCGATCCATCCCCCTTCCCCCGCCTCCGGGCGGGCGCGCATGATCAGCACTCTGTCGGCAATAGCAAACGCCTCTTCCTGATCGTGCGTCACATAGATGGCTGTGACCCCCACGCGCTTCAGGATGGCGCGCAGCTCGTTCATCAACTGCTCCCGGAGCGCTCGATCCAGCGCGCCCAGCGGTTCATCCAGCATGAGCAATCGCGGTCCTGGCGCCAGGCTGCGCGCCAGGGCCACCCGCTGCTGCTCGCCGCCCGAAAGCTCGATAACGCGGCGATGTTCATAACCGCTGAGCGCCACCAGGGCGAGCATCTCTTGCACGCGGCGGGCGATCTCGGCCCGTGGCCGTCGTTGCATGCGCAGGCCGAAAGCGATATTGGCCGCCACATCTTTGTGGGGGAACAGCGCATAGTCTTGAAACATTAGACCGAAGTTGCGGCGATGGGCCGGGACGGCGGAGAGGTCCTCGCCGTCCAGCCGGATCGTCCCCGTATCCGGGCTTTCCAGGCCCGCAATAATACGCAGCAGGGTGGTCTTGCCGCAGCCGCTGGGGCCCAACAAGGAGACGATTTCCCCCTCCCGGACGATGAAGCTGGCTTCCTTTAGCACCGGCAGGCCGGGATACGATTTCGAAACGTGTGATACCTCCAGCAACGTCAGCTCCTTGTACGCAGCGGTTGTAGCCTGAAAGACATTCAGAACTCCCCCACTTCCCCCACCCTGAACCGCTCGATCAACAAAAAGCCGCCTGCGCACACCAGCATCAGCAGCGTGCTCATGGCCAGGGCCTGGCCGTAGTTCAACGCGCCGGGCTGCCCCAGCAAACGGAAGATGACCAGCGGCATGGTGGGATACTCGGGCCGGGCCACCAGCAGGGTGGCGCCGAATTCGCCCATGCTCACGGTAAAAGCGAAGACCGCTGCCACGATCAGCGCGCGGCCGATGATGGGCAGTTCAACCTCACGCCAGACCCGCCATGGATCTGCGCCCAACACGGCTGCCGCCTCGCGCCAGTCAGGGTTGATCCCCCGCAACACGGGCAGCAGGGTGCGCACCACGAAGGGGAAGGCCACCAGGGTGTGTGCAATTGGCACCAGGACGGGCGATGCCCGCAGATTCAAAGGGGGATGTCCCAGCGCGAGGAGATAGCCGAAGCCCAGGGTCACCGCCGATGTGCCCAGGGGCAAGAGCACCACCGGGTCCAGCAGGCGGCCGAACCAGCCGCGCGCTCGTACCAGCATTGAGGCGGTCAATGTGCCCAGGAGCAAAGCCAGGCCCATCGTCAGGGCTGCAAACATCAGGCTGTTGCGGATGGCCAGCCCGGGCGGCACGAAAAAGATGGAGCCGGTGCGGTTGATGAACAACTCGTTGTAGAAGCGCCAGGGATCGCCCGGCGCCAGAGAACGCACCGCCAGGGCGGCCAGTGGTGCCACCAGGAAGATCAACAGGCCGATAGCGGTTGCAGCGACCAGGGCGATCCGGCCCCCGGTGTTGGGCAGCACAGCGGTCGCAGCGGCCGGCCGCAGGTTGAGGGGGACCGCTGAACGCGCCTGGGCGCGAGTGTAGACCGCCATCACGAGAAAGGTGAAAAGCATCTGGGCCAGGCTGATGGCTGCGGCCTCCGGCAGCCTGAAAAGCGTGACGGCCTGGCGGTAGATCTCTACCTCGAGGGTGGCAAAACGCGGCCCTCCTAACACCAGGATGACCCCGAAGCTGGTGAAGCAAAAGAGGAACACCAGCAACGAAGCTGCGGCGATAGCCGGTACCAGCAGCGGCAGCGTGATCTCCCAGAAGACGCGCAATCGGCTGCCGCCCAACACGCGCGCAGCTTCCGAAAGCCGGGGGTCAAGGTTCGACCAGAAACCGCCCACGATCCGCACGATCACGGTGGTGTTGTAAAAGACGTGGGCCAGGAGGATCAGCCAGATCGTTTGTTGCAGCCGGATGGGGGGGCGGCTCAAGTCGAACCATTCCATCAACTGAGTGTTGACCAGCCCGCGCGGGCCCAAGAGCGCGGTGAAAGCGGCTGCCACCACCATGGCGGGCATCACGAAGGGGATGGTGGTCAGGGCGCGGAGCAGGGTCTTTCCGGGGAACCGATACCGGGCGAACACGAAAGAGGCGGGCAGCCCCAGGGCCACGGTCAGCGCTGTGGAGGCGGTGGCCTGCCAGGTGGTGAACCACAAGGCGCGGCCGAAGTACGGCTCTCGCCACAGGCTGGTAACGGGGGCCAGGTCGAGCTGTCCTTCGGGCGCAAAGCTCTTGGCCACCACTGCCGCCAGGGGATAGAAGAAGAAGACCCCCAGGAAGGCCAGTGGCGGCAGGTAGAGCAGGCCGCGCAGTGATATGTGTCGGTTCACCAATCGGTCGTTGCTGGGGGCACGGACGCGGGCAGCAGAGCTCTTGCGAACCCTGGCGCGTCCGTTCCCCCTTCCTTTCACGTCATCTTAACACCACGTCGGTCCACGCCTGCAGCCACCTCTCCCGGTTGGCCTCGATCTGGCCGGGCGTCAGGACGGCGGGTTCGGCCGGCACCTCGGCAAAACGCTGGAAGACCTCGGGCAGCGGTGTACCGGTGCGCGCCGGGTACACCCACATCTGCAAGGGGATGTCGGCCTGGAACGTATTGCCCAGCATAAAATCCACCCACTGGCGTGCCAGCTCTGGCTCGCGCGTGCCCTTCAGGATGCCCACGAACTCGATCTGCTTGAAGCTGCCGCCGGGGAAGAGCAAGTTGCCGGTGGGCGATTCGGACGGTTGCGGATCGGCGAAGAAGACCTCGGCGGCGGGACTGGTGGCGTAGCTCACCACCAGCGGCCGGTCGCCCTCCCCGCTGCCGCCGCTGAACTGGCCATAGTACGCGTCCTCCCAGCCGTCGGTTACCAACACGTCATTGGCGCGCAAGTCGCGCCAGAAGTCAAGATACGTGTAGCTGCCCGTCTCGCCAAAGGTTGCCACCGTGGTCAGCAGGAACGCCAGCCCCGGCGAAGAGGTGGCGGGGTTTTCCACCACCAACAGCCCTTTGTACGCGGGATCGGTCAGGCCGCGCAGCGACTGCGGCAGCGGGATCTGATTGTCGGCGAAGTACTCCTTATCGTAGTTGAGGACAACGTAGCCGAAGTCCACGGGCAACAACCGGTTGGAGGGATCGAGCTTCAGTTCATCGGGGATACCGGCCAGCGCTGGCGACGCGTACGGCTCGAAGATGTCCGCCTCCAACGCGCGGCTCAGGAAGGTGTTGTCCACGCCGTAGAAGACATCCGCCAACGGATTGGTTTTGCTCAGAATCGCTTTGTTCAGCGCCAGGCCGGTGTCGCCCGACTTCAGGAATTGCACTTTGCAGCCGCATGAGGCCTGGAAGGCCGCGACGACCTCTTCGCTGACGCTAAAGCTGTCGTGCGACATGATGGTGACGGTCCTGGCTGCGGGCGCGGTGGTGGGCGGCGGGGCCGGCGTGTTGGTAGGCGGCGGGACGGGTGTCGGGGCCGGCGCTGGCGGTGTGACGCAGCCGGCCAACAGGGCGATTATCAGCAAACCGACGAACAGGGTCACACGATAGTCTCTCATGGTACACCTCCGAGATTACATTGCCTGAGGAAAAGGATCGGCTGGCAAAGCGACATGGATGACAAACAACGCGCCGCGGCGCAAACTCACGCTGGCGCGCGGCCCCAGCATTACGTTGCTGACGCCGCGCGAACGGCCCAAGAACAGCGTCTCATTTTGCAACGGATAGTAAAGCCCTTCAGTGGTGATCCCTTCGGCATCTCCGGCCCACGGCAGCAGCGAGACCAGGTCGCCGGGCCTCCCCGCCAGCCAGGTTTGCGCGGCCGCTCCATCTTCAGCGCTGCGCAACAAGCGCACGGTTTCCGGTCCATCGGCCAGGATCACGCTGGTTGCCGCCAGATCGGGCCGCAGCAAGAGGGAGACGTTCGCCAGCAGATGATCGGTGCGCCCTCGCAACGCGCCACAAAGGATGATCTCCTCGGGAGCCAATGTCAGGGCCCGGTTCAGAGCCAGTTCCGTGTCTGTTTCATCTTTTTCCCGCGGAGCGGTCAAGGCCTGTGTCCCGGCCCTTTCCAGTTCCTTTGCCAGCGCTTCTGGGAGAGAGTCCAGGTCTCCGATCAGGGTGTGAACCGGCCAGCCCCACGACAGCGCGTGTTGTGCCCCGCGGTCGGCCGCGATGACCAGGTCATGCGGTCCTGGTGCCAGGGTATCGGGTCTCTGTGCAAAGGGACTGCCCGCAACGACGAAAATGCGCATGGCTCTGCTCCTCATACACATACAAAAAAAGCGACCCTTCCGGGTCGCTGCGCTTGTTGTCTGCATCCCTACGCCGGCATTACCCGTCAGGTTCAAGGGGTCGTCGGCATGGTGCCCTCTCGGACACGGCCAACCTCTCAGCCGGGCTCACCCGGCTCCCCCTGCAGGCACCGCCCCTCCCGCTGCTGCCAGGGAGGGCGATGTCTCGGATATTCAAAGTTTTCTACAAAACAAAAATAGCACAAATGGGGGGATTCGTCAAACTGGCTTTGCGGCCTTTGCAACACGGTTTATGAAAGAAGTGTCATCGTTTTAGTTGTCTCAGGAGATTGACAGGCAAACGCCTTGATGCTATACTAGTGCAAGCTTCTGGTCGCATTTTGCCCTGATCGTCTCGCGGATATTTCCAGCGGAGGTCGTCCGTGCCTGTGTTTCCTCTCAAGGGGTTTTGTTTTTCAGTAACCCCTGCCAGATCGGGCCTCTGGCTTGAATCTTATTGTTTTGGATTTCCCTTTCAATTCACATCCACGGAGGAAGATTATGTCACAGAGCTCTTCTCGGTCTCGTAAGGCACTCTCTTTCGTCGCCCTGGTGTTCCTTGTCGTCGCCCTGACCCTGGCCGGATCGGGCGCGGCGTTGGGAGAGGGTACGCCATATCAGAACGTCCCGGGGTACCCGCAATACGGCTGTTACGACGTAGTGTCGGCCGGGATGGGCATGTACACGGGCAACGCCTTGTATCCCCTGGTGTTATGGGTGCCGGGGCCCGTGGTGGACGCCTATCTGGTATGGATCGGCACTGAGGACGTTGGAGCCCCGAACGCGCCGGATCAGAGCGACCTGATCGTCAACGGCACCACAGTGCTGGGGGACAAGGTGGATTCCAAGAGTTTCGCCTATGGCGCGCCCTGGTACATGTGGCGGGCGAATGTCGGCCCGGCAGGCTACAACCTGGTGCAGCAAGGCTACAACAGCCTCAACATCAGCGGTTGGTTTGCCGTGCCTGAGGGGCCGCGACGCAATGGTGTCAGCCTGGTAGTGGTGTATGACACCGGTGCTTGTGTGCGTCCCAACAAGGTGGAACTGCTCGATACCATGGACTGGTATTACGAAGGCACACCGGGAGAGGGTACCTCCGGCGCAATGGTCTTTGAGTTTCCGCCTGCACCGGAACCCCGTTCAGTACGTGTGTGGCTTCATCATGCGGGTACTGATCACACGAACCCGTGTCGGCCTGAACAGGTTTGGGCCGCTGTCGGTTCGGGCACTCCGCCGGCCAACATCATTAACTACGGGATGCCTTCCACCGGGGTAAACGGAGGGGCAGTTATCCTCACCGAGGCGTTCTCGCCGCTCTCTTGTGGTGGTACCACCTATCCACCCGTCACCTACATTGACGGGGGCTGGATAGACCCGGAGTGGTCGGTGGTAGAACTTAAGATTGACGTGCCGGCCGGCGCCACCTATCTCGTCCTGCAGGCCGAGTCGGTGATGACCGGCGATCCTGACAATCCCGGTGAGAGCGGGGTCTGGTTTGGGCAGGCGGTCATCCCCCTCTACAACCCCGAGCTCAGGATCTCCAAGACCGATGGTGTTGACCTGGCAGCCCCAGGCGATCAGCTAACTTATACCCTCTCATATGAGAACTACGGTTACGGGCCGGCCCAGGATGTAATCATCGTAGACACGTTGCCGGATTATGTCAGTTACGTCAGTGCTACCGGCGATGGCGTTTACGACGCAGCCACGCATACTGTGACGTGGAACATCGGAACCCTTGCGGCCAGTGCCTCGGGCCAGGTGGCCGTCACGGTGAAGCTCGATCCGGTATTTGAGGCCGGTACGACTACGCTCACCAATGTCGCCACCATCAGCACCACGACGCCAGGCGAGCAAGACACCACCGATAACACAACGTCCGATCAGACGGATGTGTTCGCCCAGGTTGAACTTACGGTGAGCAAGGTCGCCACGCCCGATCCGGTAGATGCAGGCGGAGATCTGACCTATACCGTCAACTGGACTGTCGGCGGCAACGCCTATGCCAGGGGCGTGACTATCGTGGACACCCTGCCCTCCTATGTGACGTTTGTCAGCGCTACGGGCGGCGGTCTCTATAATCCTCTGGATCGGACGGTGACCTGGTTGTTAGGAGACGTGACACCGGTCACCAGCGGTTCGTATCAGGTATCTGTCAGGGTTCAGACCCCCCTGTACAACGGCACACAATTCACCAACACCGTGGTGATCAGCGATGATGCCGGCAACACGGATGAGGACAGCTTTACCAGCACGGTGCGGAGCAGCCATCAGTTAGTGATCGAGAAGCTGGCGGCGCCGGAGCCGGTGGATGCCGGTGGGCAGTTGACCTACACGATTAACTGGGCGGTCACGGGCAATGAGCCTGCGAAGGATGCGGTGATCGTAGACACGCTGCCCGCCGAGGTGGTGGCAGTGCTGGATGCGGACGGCGGCACGTACGATCCGGTGGCGCATACCATCACGTGGGAGCTGGGCGAGCTGATGACGCCGCAGAGCGGGAGCTTCACGGTGGTGGTGCGGGTGGCGACCCCGTTGTACAACGGCACGCAGTTCGTCAACACGGTGGACTTCAGCGACCAGACCCCCGGCTCCACGCCGGTGAGCGCCAGTGTCACCAGCACGGTGCGGAGCAGCCATGAGTTGGCGATCGAGAAGCTGGCGGCGCCGGAGCCGGTGGATGCCGGTGGGCAGTTGACTTACACGATCAACTGGGCGGTCACGGGCAATGAGCCGGCGAAGGATGCGGTGATCGTGGACACGCTGCCTGCCGAGGTGGTGGCAGTGCTGGATGCGGACGGCGGCACGTACGATCCGGTGGCGCATACCATCACGTGGGAGCTGGGTGAGCTGATGACGCCGCAGAGCGGGAGCTTCACGGTGGTGGTGCGGGTGGCGACCCCGTTGTACAACGGCACGCAGTTCGTCAACACGGTGGACTTCAGCGACCAGACCCCCGGCTCCACGCCGGTGAGCGCCAGTGTCACCAGCACGGTGCGCTCCGACCATGAGTTGTTCCTGACCAAGGCCGATTCCCCTGACCCGGTCGAGAAAGGCGCAGAACTGACTTACTTGCTGAGCTGGCGTGTCACGGGCAACGAGCCGGCCGATAACGTGGTGCTGGTTGATACGTTGCCTTTCGGCACACAGTTCGTCAGCGCTTCCGATGGCGGCGTTTTCGACCCGGTGACGCGCACTGTCACCTGGGTCCTTGGCAACAAGGTGCCGGGCGACATGGGCGCGGTGTTGCTGGTCGTCCGGGTCAATCGCGATTTCCCCAACGGCTTGCCGATCCAGAATGTGGCTGTCATCAGTGATGATAAGCCGGGCAAGGAAAAACGCGCTTTTGAAGATACTGAAGTCGTCCAAACCCCAGAAGGCTCCATCGGTGACACCGTCTGGATTGACCTGGACGGCGATGGTGTTCAGGGGCCGGGCGAGCCCGGTATTCCAGGTGTTGGCCTGATCCTGTACGATGCCGGCCCTGACGGCCTGTGCGGCACAGCCGATGACGTTGCAAAGGCGAATACAGTAACCGACGCCAACGGCAAGTATGTGTTCAGCGGCCTGCCGGCTGGCACCTACTGCGTGGACGTCATTGATGCCACGGTCCCTGCCGGTCTGACGTTGGTAAGCGGCAGTGATCCGCACGGCCCCGTGACCCTGACCGAAGGGCAGGTCTACAGGGACGCCGACTTCGGTTATGGAGGCGTTCTCGGGGTCATCGGTGATCGCGTCTGGAGCGATGCCAACGGCAATGGCGTTCAGGATCCCGGTGAGGTTGGGATCGAAGGCGTGACCCTTAATCTGCTGAATGCCGGGCCGGATGGCTTGTGCGGCACAGCGGATGACACCGTGGTGGCCTCTACTACGACCGGCCCCGCTGGCAACTACCTGTTTGCCGGCCTGGTTGCGGGCAAGTACTGTGTGAAAGTAACCGACCTTGCTGGCGTCCTGACGGGCGCCGTCCTCACCGGCGGCACGGATCCTCACGGCCCCATTGATCTGGCTGCTGGCGAGATCTATCTGGATGCCGATTTCGGCTATCAGGTCCCGGCCTGCGCCGGCCAGATCGGCAACCTGGTGTTCTACGATACGAACCGCAACGGCGTCTTTGAGCCCGGCCTGGGTGAAGTCGGCATCCCGGGCGTGACGATCAGCTTGCTGGCCGGTGATACCACCGTCGCCACGGTGATCACCGACGCGAACGGTAACTACCTGTTCAGTGGTTTGTGCGACGGCGATTACCAGGTGGTTGTGACGGACCTCAACGGCCGGCTGGTGGGTTATACCCAGACGTATGGCCTGCCCAATACCGATAACCACGGCCAGGTAAGCCCGTTCAGCGTAACGATCGTCGGCGGCAGCAGCGTTCTTTATGCTGACTTCGCTTATGCCGACGGTCATCTGCTGACGGTGAGCAAGACCAACAACATCCCCTTCGGTCAGCCCGTTGAAGCTGGCGCAGAGATGGTGTACACCATTTCCTACAGCGTCAGCGGTCGCGAGAATGCGCCGAATGTGGTGTTGCGCGACATGCTGCCCATGCAGGTCGAATTCGTGGCTGCGAGCGACGGCGGTGTCTACGATGCTGCGCTGCGCGTGGTTACCTGGAGCCTGGGTGACCTTGCGCCGGGTTCTTCCGGCAGTGTGACACTCACGGTGCGGGTGAAGAAGCCGCTCCCGAACAACAGCTACATCTTCAACACGGTGATCATCAGCGATGACGCCGGTGTGATGGATGAGGCGACTGACGTAGTCCGGGTGCACGCTGAGCCGATCTTGAGCCTGGAGAAAACCAACACGCCGACCGGTACGGTTCAGCCCGGCAATGTCATCGAGTATCGCTTGTGCTTTGCGAATACGGGCAACGGCAATGCCACCAATGTCGTTCTGACGGATATGATTCCGGCCTTTACGACCTATGTCGAGGGCAGCGCGAACCCGCCAGCGGCGTATGATCCTGCAGCGCGCACGCTGACCTGGAACCTGGGCACCTTGGGGCCGGATGTCAGTGCATGCGGCACCTTCCAGGTCCGGGTTGACCTGACAATACCGGGTGTGACAGAGACGCCTCAAAACTGGACGGTTGACAATATCGCCCACCTGGACAGCACCGAGAAGCCACGGCTGACAGCCTCCACCAGCAACCCGCTGAACGCGTTTGTCAGGCCGACGCTGACCAAGACGGCAGCACCGCCGGGCGAGGTGAAACCGGGTGATAGGATCAAGTACACGGTGTGCTTCGGCAACGAGGGCAACGCGAACCTGACCGGCGTAGTGCTCACCGACGTGATCCCGGTGAATACAACCTACGTCGCCGGTAGCGCTACACCCACTGCTGTGTACGATGAGACGACCAGGACGCTGACGTGGGATCTGGGCATCTTGGGCCCCAACGCCAGCGGCTGTGGCTCCTTTGATGTGACCGTGAATATGACGATCGTGGGCCTCACGGGGCAGGCGCATGTTCCGCTGAGCTTTGCGGAGTGGACTGCGCTGACGATCACCAATGTGGCCACGTTGAAGACGGACCAGGTGCCGGACAAGACTGCTCAGGTCAGCAATCCGCTAAATGCCACGGTCAAGCCCGAAATCTACAAGTCTGTCAACAAGGGCCAGGTGTTCGTCGCGACAGGCATACAGGAAACCATCGTCTACACGGTGACGGTCGTCAACAACGGCACGGCCAATGCTACCGACGTGGTCATCACAGATGCAGTACATCCCAGGCTGCAGAACCCTGTGGTGACTGCGACCAAGGGCACGGTCACTTACGATCCGGTGGTCAGGGTGTGGACGGTGACGGTCGGGACACTGGCTCCGGGCGAAACCGTGCTGGTTACCATCACGGCCAAGACCGAGCCGGTGCCTCCGGATGCTCTGGTGCCCTTCTACTACGACATGGCAAACATCGCAACCGTGTCGTTCCAGGAGGGAGCGCCGAGGAACTCGAACCAGGTGGTCGTGCGGGTCGTAGCTGTGGCCCCTGAAGAGATCCCCGAACCCGGCACCTTGCTCTTGCTGGGCACCGGCCTGGCAGGGCTGGCGGGTTACGCCCGGATGCGGGCTCAAGCGCGCCGACGCCGCAACGGATGAGTGAGGGGCAGCGGGTGTCGAAAGCTACCTGAGACACCTGCTGCTACCGCATAGGGTTCAACAGAAAGGCGTCCCGGGCAATTCCCGGGACGCCTCATTTTGTGGAAAAGCGGCGTTGCGCCCTATACCCGCGCCGATGTGAACAAGACCCGGATGAACTCCGTCGCCAGCGCCAGGGCCTCCTCTGCGGTAGAAGTTACCGGCACAGTTACCTTGAAGAGCACCATGCCTTCTTGCAGGTCGCGTCCCCGGTTTGGCCAAAGGTAGAAGTACAGGACGAGATGCTCGATCGCTTTGCCTTCGCCGAACGATTTTCTCGCCAGGAGGTGGAGCGCATATACTTCGCCCTGGGCCAGAGATATTGCCGTTGCGCTGGCGTCGGTTTGCCACCCGTCAGTATCGTAGCAGATCTGAGGAGAATGGAAACTCTTTGACTTGCGACTGCCGATGAGGCTCAGCCAGACCGCGCTGCCATCTGGACGATGATAGAGCCGATAGACGTATTGTTCTGGATCGAGGAGGATCGCGACCTCGAGGTTGGTCTGGGGGACGTCCAAGCCGTCCCAGCCGTCCAACTGCAACGGCAGCGCGGCCAGGCCGCCGGCCAGGCTGAGATCGTAAGGCGAGGTTATCAAGCGTTCCCGTTCGGTACGCTGCCAGTGGTCAATGTCGGCCACGAATTCGTAGCCGCCTCTGATCGGCAGGATAACCTCCGAATCGTTGCGCGGCCTCAGCCATAGCATGCTGCCTACGGCGCTCACCAGCAGCAGGATCACCAGAAGATATCTTCTCGAATCTCTCGACATCTGAGTAACCGGCTGATCAGTAGAAGCAGGATCAACGCGCTCAGGAAGAAAACAAATCCGGAATAGTCGTGATAGTACTTGAATCCGGCATCGGCGCCCCAGGTGTTGGCCACTACCAGGAGCGACGAGACCCGCAATAGATTACCTGCTGCGGCAATGGGCAGGCTGCTCAATGCTAACAAAGCCTTTCCCCACCACGGCCCCTGCAGGATGAACACGAGTATCGCCACCAGGGTCAACAGTGTAACGATAGACCGTAGCCCGCTGCATTGGGCGCCCACGACCAGTTGCGTATTGGACAGGCTGACCTGGGCGCCGTTGACCGTAACGGGCACCCCGAAGAGTTGGAGGCATCCGGCGGAGATGGCCCCGGTAATCTGGGCCAATGGCACGCTCAATGGCTCTACGAAAGGCAGTGGGATCATGAAGATCAGGAACAGAACCGGAAATGCATAGTGCCTGAGCATCGTCGGTCCCAAGAGAAACCAGATCAGGCCTGCGATTAGCACAATCATCGCCAGCGCAGCCAGGAAATAGGCGTGCCGGAAAATCGCATAAAGATAGCTGGTTAGCCCCAACACGAGCAGTGTCAATCCCCAGAGAGAATTGTCGCTGCCTCTCCTTGCCTCGCCCGGTCGTTTGGCCGATAAGCGCCACGCGAAAAAACCGGAGATGAGCGGCACCAGTGGTCCGTGGGAATAGTAATCGTTTCCCAGCCACTCGGCCACCAGCCAGCGCAGCGTAGGATAAAAGAGCGCCGAAAGCAGTGCCGCGACGAAAATTACTGAGAGGAGTCTGCCTAAACGGCTTTGCGTCACGATTTCTCCGCTACCACACCAACGCCAGACATGTCACACCGCCGTCCGCCTTGGCGAACTCGGTGGTGGGCACAGGCAAGACATCGAAGCCGTGCGCCCGTAACATGGCGGCCGTCTTGGGATAGCTGGCAGGCATAATCACCGTTGTGCCCACGGCCAGCACATTGCAGGCATAGGTTTCATCCTCGGGCACGCGCAAGACACGGTATTCCCGCAAAGGTGGTGCCAGTTCGAAGCTCTCTGCTGCCAGCAACAGCCCCTCCCCCAGATGTGTCACGCCGCTGAGCAGGTGCAGAAAGCCATCCCTTACGGTCGTTTGGTAAACCGGCAACGATACTGCGGCTGCTAATTGCGCAATTCCCGCCCGGTTGGTGCGCCCCGAACGTCCCACGACCACCCGATCGGGCAGGATGAGCACGTCGCCACCTTCCAGCGTGCCGGGCGGGACGATGCGCACCAGGGGGAAACGTCCCGCCAGCGCTTCAGCCAACGTTTTCTCCTCTCCCTGTCGGCTGGCGGCACCAGGCCGCGCGATCACGGCAACGCCGTCAATTACCAGGGCCGGGTCTTGCACGAAACAGCTGTCAGGGTAGCGTTCATCAGGGGGCAACACGGTTACCTGAAGACCGGCCGCTGCGAGCGCCTGGCGATATTCGGTATGTTGTTGTCGGGCCAGGGCCACGTCAATCGCCGAGGCCGAACTGCTGATGGCATGTACGAAGCTTTCGCCCGGCGGACGGACCAGTGCATGTGTGATCATTTCAGACCATCGCAAGAAAATCTCTTCTTGATTCACTATAGCATCAGCTCAAAGGACGCGCAAATGAGAGAGGAACAGCCCTTCCACCACTCCTCCCTTGACGCCATATCCGGGATGGGATAGAATCCCTTCGAACATCTGAGCGATTCCGTATGTTGCGCGTTGTGAGGTCCCTATGCCCAAGCCCAAAACCCGATATGTCTGCCAGACCTGCGGCAGTGTGCAGCCCAAGTGGATGGGCAAATGCCCTGACTGCGGCGAATGGAACACCCTCGTGGAGACTGTGGTGCAGGAACCCGCTGCGGGCAGGTCCGTCAGTGCGGCGGTTGTCGGCGGCGGGGCTGCGCCCCAGCCCCTGCCGGACATACCGGCAGACGGCTACGAGCGCATCCCCGTGCCCATCGCCGAGTTGAGCCGCGTGCTGGGCGGCGGCATCGTGCCGGGCTCAGTGGTGCTCATCAGCGGTGACCCTGGCATCGGCAAAAGCACCCTCTTGTTGCAACTGTGCGATGCGCTGGCCGGTCCTTCGCCGAGCTCAGCACGAGGCCCGGTGCTTTATGTGTCCGGCGAGGAGTCCGCAGCGCAGATCAAATTGCGGGCCGAGCGCATGGGCATCCGCTCGCCCAACATTTTGATCCTGGCCGAGACACATCTGGAAAGCATCGCTGCCCAGATCGAGAAGCTGCAGCCGAGGCTCGTTGTCGTGGACTCGGTGCAGAGCATCTATTCCGATGCTATCGCCTCGGGTGCGGGCAGCGTCACACAGGTGCGCGATTGTTCAGCCCAGTTGTTGCGGATGGCGAAGGCCCAGACTTTTCCGCTGTTCCTGGTGGGCCATGTGACCAAGGAGGGCGCGATCGCCGGCCCGCGCGTCCTGGAACATATGGTGGACACCGTCCTCTATCTGGAAGGGGAGCGCTTTCATTCGTTTCGGCTTCTGCGCTCGGCTAAGAACCGCTTCGGCTCCACCAACGAAGTCGGCGTGTTCGAGATGGCCGACAAAGGGCTGGTCGAGGTGCGCAACCCATCGGAGGCGTTTTTGGCCGAACGTATCCCCAATGCTCCGGGCTCGGCCATTGCCGTTACCATGGAAGGCACCCGACCGATCCTGGTGGAGGTGCAGGCGTTGACCAACCCTACCGCTTTTTCGCAACCGCGGCGTACTGCGAACGGCGTGGATTTCAACCGCTTGTTGTTGATCGTTGCCGTACTGAGCAAACGCGCGCGGGCGCGGCTGGCGGATCAGGATGTGTTCGTCAATGTGGTGGGGGGACTGCAAGTCGAAGAGCCGGCAGCCGATTTGGCCATCGCGGCCGCCATCGCTTCTTCGGTCCGCAATCGGCCGGTGGCCGCCGACCTGGCGCTGGTGGGCGAGGTGGGCCTGAGCGGCGAACTGCGGGGGGTCGGCCAACTTCCTCGTCGCCTGAACGAGGCGGCCAAACTCGGCTTTACGCGCGTTCTGGTGCCTATGTCGGTGGCGCGCAAGCTGGAACGTCCGCCGGCCGGGCTGGAAGTGCTGGGCGCCCGCACCCTGCGCGAGGCGCTGGAGATGGCGCTGGTGGCAGGTGGGCCGGCGGACGAAAATGGATAGGCGGATGGACGCCTCATCGCGCGATAACCTTTAGCTTCAACCCCCCTTTGGGACGTAGTGTCAACAACGCCTGGAGTACGATCTTCGGCTGCTCCACATATTGACTCGGTTCTATCTTGTGTTGGCGGGATCTTTACGGTGTTGGTGAGCGGTTGCGTCAAGCTGCTGCCCAGGGTCTCTCTTCCGCTGCCCCTCGCCCGTTTCCGGACAGGGGCAGCGGTTCCGTGGGCG
>FWWM01004565.1_pt1 | contig 32033 bp, 31 predicted proteins | sample 2228351 | NCBI WGS metagenome assembly FWWM01 (sample SAMEA103939774, study PRJEB20133) | metagenome | reverse complement strand
TCTCCACGGTGTGCGCAGCGGGAAGGCCGGGTCGGCGTATTCGCGCTCAGGGGCATCTGCGATCAAGTGTTAGTGTGCAATGACTTCTGTGACACCAGATTTGACATAACGAAAGTTCACCAGTATGCGTTGCCTGGACAGATTGTATAGCTTTCGGATAAACGTGGTATGATGAAGGAACAGGGTACTCGTTCCTTCATCTATGATAAGAGGAGCCGTGATGCTCACCGATACAGCTCGTCAGATTATGCATGAGTGGATCGCCTCGGATAGCCTGCGGAAGCATTGCGAGGCGGTTGCAGCCTGTATGACTCATTTTGCGACAAAGCAAGGGGCTGACGTCGATTTATGGACAGCGGTTGGGCTGCTTCATGATCTCGATTTCGAGCGCTACCCCCACATGCCGGAGGCCGGGCCGGCTACAACTGCGATTGCCGAGGCGCTGTTGCGGGGCGAAGAGGTACCTGCCGAACTGCCGGGGCACCCGTTCTACGGTGTTGCCTATCTACGCAGTGCCGGGTGGTCGCCTGAAGTCTTGCGCGCTATCCTCAGCCATGCCGATTATAGCGGGATCGCGCCTGAGTCGCCGCTGGAGCGCACGCTGTATGCGGTTGACGAGTTGAGTGGTTTTGTGACTGCGGTAGCATTAGTGCGCCCTGACAAGAGCATCTATAGCGTTGAAGTTTCGTCAGTGCGCAAAAAGATGAAAGATAAAGCCTTTGCTGCCAAAGTCAGCCGCGAAGGTATTGTGCATGGCGCTGAAGTCATTGGTATGGAGCTGGATGCGCTGATCGGCGAGGTGATTGCTGCACTGCGCGCAGCCGCGCCACGGCTGGGTCTGGCGGGGAATAACGCATGACACTGGCGTCGCATGTCTGGCCGGAGACGGTAAGTGTTGTTGATGGCCGTTTGTGGATTGGCGGCTGCGATACGGTTGCGCTGGCCGAACAGTTTGGAACTCCTCTGTATCTGCTTGATGATCTGACGCTGCGCGGTGCGATGCGTGCCTATCGGCAGGCATTTGCCACCGCCTACCCTGGCCCGTCAATCGTCCATTACGCCGGGAAGGCGCTGTTGAATACGGCGCTGGCCCAGATCGTGGCGCAAGAAGGACTGGGGTTGGATGTCGTTTCAGCAACCGAGTTGTTGGTGGCGCAGCGAGCGGGTCTACCGATGGATCGGGTTCACCTGCACGGGAATGCGAAGAGTGATCAGGAACTGGAGCGGGCGATTGCGTGGCGGGTTGGGGCGATTGTCGTTGATAACCTTGACGAATTGCAGCGACTCTGCGCGCTTACATCCCATCTCACCACGCCGCAGGGCGTCTTGTTGCGAGTGGCGCCCGCTATCGAAGCGGATACGCACGCGCATATCGCTACAGGGAGCGCCACGGCAAAATTCGGCCTGCCCCTGGAGGCGCTTGATGAGGCTGTCGCTCAAACCCTGGCCGCACCCAGCCTGCGCTGGTTGGGATTGCATGCGCATATCGGCTCGCAACTCTTTGCGCTTGAACAGGTGACGGCGACCGTTGAGGTGTTGGTGGCGCTGGCTGCGCGGATACGGGATCGCTTTGGTGTGGCGCCGGTTGAACTCAGTCCTGGCGGTGGTCTGGGTGTGCCGTACACTGCTGATCAGCCGGCAACCGATATTGGTCGTTATGCGCAGGTGGTGAGTGCGGCGTTGTGTGCAGCCTGTGAACGATACCGGTTACCGTTACCACGCTTGACCGTCGAACCAGGCCGTTCCATCGTTGCCCGGGCCGGTGTGGCTTTGTACCGCGTGGTAGGTCGTAAAGGCGAGCACTGGGTGCATATTGACGGTGGTATGGCCGACAATATTCGTCCGGCCCTTTACGGGGCGCGCTATAGTGCGGTGCTGGCCAATAAGCCGGCTTCGCCGCCAGCGATGACGGTTAATGTCGGTGGACGTTACTGCGAGTCGGGTGACGTGTTGTTACGCGATATTGCGCTGCCGACTGTGCAGCCGGATGATCTGCTGGCAGTGGCAACAGCGGGTGCCTACACGCTGAGTATGTCCAGTACCTATAACCTGGTACCGCGTCCGGCCCTCGTCCTGGTTGCCGATGGACAGGCACGTCTGATCCAGCGTCGGGAAACAGAAGCCGATGTGCTGGCCCGTGATCTGTTGCTGGATCGGTGAAGCATACGTCTGTATCGTTAGATCGTAGCAGGTGCGATCTGAACTGCTCGTGGTAGAAGCGAGGTTTGTATGACGCATGCCCCTCTCTACGGTGGGATTGAGGCCGGTGGAACCAAGTGGGTTTGTGCGATTGGCACCGGGCCGGATGATATTCGGGCTGAGGTGCGTTTTCCAACCACGACACCTGCCGAGACGCTGGCCAATGCCATCGCCTTTTTTCGTGCCCACGAACCGGAACACCTGGCGGCCATCGGCGTGGGTTCGTTTGGGCCGGTCGATCTCAATCCGGCCTCGCCGTCGTATGGCTCAATCACGACGACGCCGAAGCCGGGATGGGCGCACACTGATGTTGTGCGGACACTGCACCAGGCCCTTGGGCGACCGATAGGCTTCGATACTGATGTCAATGTGGCGCTCCTCGGCGAACGGCAATGGGGAGCAGCGCGTGACTGCGATGTGGCGGTGTACATCACAGTCGGTACCGGCATTGGCGGCGGGGCAGTGGTTGGTGGGAAGCTGGTACACGGCTTGATCCACCCGGAGATGGGGCATATGCGTCTGGTGCGTGATCCGGCGCGTGATCCCTTCCCCGGTATCTGTCCGTACCATAGCGATTGTCTGGAGGGGTTGGCTTGTGGGCCGGCGCTTAAGGCACGCTGGCAGACTCCGGCTGAGGAGCTGCCGGCTGACCATCCGGCGTGGGAACTCGAAGCTGATTATCTCGGTCAGGCGCTGGCAAATCTGCTCTGCATCCTTTCGCCGGAACGCATTATCATCGGCGGTGGGGTGATGAGTCAGCCGCAGATGTTTCCATTGGTGCGGGCTGCGACGCAGCGCTGGCTGAATGGTTATTTGCAGCATCCTCACATTCTCGATCACCCTGACAGGTTGATTGTGCCACCTGCACTGGGGCAACGGGCCGGCGTGTTGGGGGCAATTGCGCTGGCGATGCATACGGCAGGCGGGGTATAGACGGCCCGGTATAGAAAGGAAGCGTTATGCTGATAGCTCGCGATCTGGCTCCTGATTTGATCATCTACAACGCTGTCGTGTATACGCTCCACCGGGAATTGCCACAGTGTAGTGCCGTGGCCTGCAAAGATGGTCGGATCGTGGCAATCGGTGACGATGCCGCAGTGCTGGCGCTGGCCGGTCAGTCAACCCGGCGGATTGACCTGAACGGGCGGGCGGTTATCCCTGGTATTCACGATGCCCACAACCATATGCTGGAGATGGGCCTGAAGTTGCAGCGGATCGGCCTCGATGATTGTACGTCCATCGCCGGTATGGTTGAGCGGGTGCGGGCGGCGGCAGCGGTTACCCCACCTGGTCACTGGATCATTGGAGAGGGCTGGAACGAGTCACTCTTTCAAGAGGGCCGATTACCCAATCGTCACGATCTCGACGCGGCGACGACAGCACATCCGGTGCTCCTCAAACGGTTCTTCAACATGGATGTGGTGAATTCGCGAGCACTGGAGTTGGCCGGTATAACAGCCAGTACGCCTGAGCCGGCAGGTGGCAAGATCGAACGTGAGGCGGACGGTACACCCAGTGGGATTTTGCGGGCAGCGGCGAAGGAACTCTGCCGGCGCCTGATCCCGCGTCCGACGCAGGATGCGTGCGTTGAAGCGCTGGACATGGCCGGTCGGGCGTATCTGGCGTATGGAATTACCAGCATTCTCGATCCGGGCCTGCAACCATGGGAGATTCAGGCTTATCTGGCGGCGCGACGTGCCGGTCGTTTGCCCGTGCGCGTGAATCTGCTCATCTCGTGGCATGGCTTTCGCGAGAGTGAAACGCGCAGTGAACTCGATGCCCGTGCCAGGGCACTCGGTGGTCTGAGCGGTCTGGGTGATGAATGGCTTCGCATTGGTGGCCTGAAGATGGCAATTGATGGCGGAACGACATCGCATACGGCCTGGATGTTTCAGCCCTTTGTAGGCGAGGATCGGGTCTACGATTACAACCGTCTCGATCCAGCAGACCTGCGCGAATTTTTTACCCTTGGGCATACGCTGGGCTGGGACATCGGCATTCATGCGATTGGCGACCGGGCACATCACGAGGCGGCCCGTGCGTTTGCTGATGTGCTGGCGGCGCATCCGGCAGAACATCGCCATAATCTCATTCACGGCTATTTTGCCACCGACGAGAGTCTGCAACACATGGCCCGTTATGGGTTGGCCGTGGTGATTCAGCCAACCTTCATCTACTATGAAGGCGATGATCTGTTCCGCGATGTTGGCCCTGATCTGGCTGCCCGCTACAAGCCGATGCGAACCTATCTTGATCGCGGGATTCGGGTGATTGCGACCAGCGATGTGCCGAGTACCGTTCACTTCAATCCGTTTATTGGGTTGTACAGTTTAGTCACCCGAAAGACCTGGAAGGGAACACTCATCGCACCGGATCAGGCGGTTAGTCGTGAAGAGGCGCTCTTTGCCTACACGGTAGCCGGTTCCTGGTTGACGCGCGAAGAGCATCTGAAAGGCCCGCTGGCGCCCGGTTTTCTGGCCGATATGGTGGTGCTGGATCGCGATTACTTCACCTGTCCGGTTGAAGAGATAAAAGAGATTCAGGTTGAGATGACGATCCTCGGTGGCCGCGTGGTGTATGCTCGTGAAGGGATGATTGGTGAGCGGTGATGAGATAGGCCCCTACCCCGGCCTGTCCCGCACGCGGGTATGCATCATCGTTATGGGTAATGCGTTGGGGAGGGGGGTAATGCAGATCACGCCCTGATCCTCTCGTGAGAGACCGGCGCTGCCCGGTGTCCGGGAGCAGTGAGCACGGCTGGCGCGGCAGCATGGCTGCCGCACTCCATACGGGCGGGGATGTGGGTAGGTCAGCACGCGAGCGGTTGTGATGGCGGCGTGCGTTGTCAGACCGGTGAGAGGGAGACATACCGGGCACGACCTCCATCATCCCGTGTGGTGAGGGGGAGCACGCCCTCACCCCGGCCCGCCCCGGTGGGGGCGGGAGCACGCCCCCTCCAGAGCGATACCGGCGCTTACGCAGGGTGGGGTGTCGCTCAGGTGTGGAGCCTGGGTGATGGCAAAAACAGCGTGTGCAGTAGCGGGTCTTATAAGGGGGGCGCACAGCCGTGCGCCCCCTGATGTTGGGCGACAGGGAAGGTGACTATACGTCACCAGTATTTACCAGTATTTACCGTCCGGTCGTCATTCCACCGGTTCAAACCGGGCCTGGAAGAAGCGGAGGTACCGTGGTTCGTAGACCATCCGCAGGCCACGGGCCTGATGACGTTGATCGTACACTGCCTTCACCGACTCGGCCACAACATCCATGTGGGCCTGAGTATAAACACGGCGCGGGATGGTCAGCCGGGTTAATTCCAGTTTGGGATAGTAGTTCTGCCCGGTCTTGGGATCGCGTCCGGCGCTGGCAATACCGCGTTCCATAGCCCGCACCCCTGAATCGAGGTACAACTCGGCGGCCAGGGTCTGGGCAGGGAAGAGGTCTTGCGGCAGGTGCGGATAGAACCGGCGTGCATCCAGAAAGATCGCGTGACCGCCAATCGGAACTACGATGGGGATGTCCCAGTCGAGGAGCAGTTCGCCGAGGTAGCGCACCTGACCGATGCGGGCACGGATGTAATCCTCTTGCAGCGACTCCTCAATCCCGACCGCCAGCGCCTCCATATCACGCCCGGCCATGCCGCCGTAGGTGTGCAACCCTTCGTACACCACCACCAGATTGCGGGCTTCATCGGCGAGTTGATCATCGTTGAGCGCTAACCAGCCACCGATGTTCACCAGCGCGTCCTTCTTTGCGCTCATCCATGCGCCATCGGTGTAACTGCAAAACTCGCGGACAATCGCGGCGATTCTTTGTTCGGCATAGCCGGGTTCACGTTCTTTGATGAAAAAGGCATTCTCAACCAAGCGTGTGGAATCGAGAAAGATGCGCAACCCGTACCGATCACATAATGCGCGTAAGGCACGGACGTTAGCCATACTGACCGGCTGCCCACCAGCCATGTTGACGGTACCGGCCAGACTGATATAGGCAATCTGTTGCGGGCCAACCTTATCAATCAGCGCCTGTAGTTTGTCGAGATCGACGTTGCCTTTAAACGGATACTGGCTTTGGGGATCGTGCGCTTCGTCAATAATCACATCAACAAAGATGCCACCGGCCAGCTCCTGGTGCAGGCGGGTGGTTGTGAAATACATATTGCCGGGAACATACTGCCCACGGCGGATAGCGACCTGACTGATCAGATGCTCGGCGCCCCGCCCCTGATGGGTGGGAATAATGTGGCGGTAGCCATACACCTGTTGGACAGTTGCTTCCAGGCGATAAAAACTGCGGCTCCCGGCGTATGCCTCGTCGCCCATCATCAGGGCTGCCCATTGCCGGTCGCTCATGGCATTGGTACCACTATCGGTAAGCAGATCGATATAGACATCTTCAGAACGCAGCAGAAACGTGTTGTAACCGGCAGCCTTCAGCGCCGCCTCGCGTTCGGCCCGGCTGGTCACGCGCAGCGGCTCAACCATCTTGATCTTCCACGGCTCGGCCCACGACCGCCGACCGAATTGTTGCCCCATTGTACGGGGGTAGTCTTGTTCCTGCATAGATGCCTCGCTGCAATTGCTACCAACGCCATTGTTGTGGGTTCAGCGGTACGACACCTCCGATAACCGGGCACGCTTGTTGTGGGTCTGGATGGTGGATGGAGAGATCGTGCAGGTACCATCTCTCCATCAGCCAGTGTGTGCCCGTGCCAGCTACCCGCCCACTGCCAATCAGACGAGGGTTGAACGCCGGTCGTAGTGATAACCGTGCGGTATCGTCATGGGGTGTCGATGCGATCACACGATACCGGTTGGCACTAAATGCCAGTAGGCGCGATTGAGCAGAGCCTTTTCGTAGTGATAATACGCACTCGGTTTGGGTGGTTGCGGCGGATGATTGTAATCGAAGACCAGTTGCGTCGCCTGCCCATAGCCGGTTTCGAGAAAACACATCACCTGGCCCTGATACCGTTCGTCGCTCGGCTTACCTTTAATCTCGCCGATAATCCGGTGAGCGATGACTTTGGCCTCGAAGTGGGCAGCAGCGCCGCTCTTACTGACCGGCAGATCGGTGGCATCACCCAGGCCGTAGATGTAGGGAAACTGTTTGTGCTGGAGTGTTTCACGGTTGGTGGGCAACCAGCCCTGGCCATCCCCCAGGCCCGACTCGCTGATGATGCGTGCGCCCCGATGCGGTGGCACCAGCACCAGCAGATCGTAAGGCAACGTTGTTCCTTCGAGTGATGAGATGGTGCGCTCTACCGGATCGATCTGTTCGGTGTTGAAGAAGAGTTCGTAGTTAATCCCCCGTTCTTCCATCATCGGGGTGACAAACTGGGCCACGCTCTCAATAGTGAACACCCGGCCAATCGGCGATAGATAGGTAATCTCGGTCTTCTCGCGCAGGCCACGTTTCCGCAGTTCATCCTCAAGCATAAACGTGAACTCCAGTGGCGCGGGAGGACACTTGTAAGGAATATCGGCCACGCCGATCACAATCTTTCCACCGTTAAACTCACGCAGTGCGGCGTGGAGACGGAGCGCAGCTTCGGCGCTGTAGAAATGGTGCGCCCCTTCCGTGTAGCCAGGGACAGCAGATGGTTCAAGGCGTGCACCGGTAGCGATAATCAGGTAATCAAACGGTATTTGGGTACCATCTGCCATCTCGACATACCGCTCATTCGGTTCGATACGCACAGCATCACCGACAATCAGGTCTACTGAGCGTCGCAACAGTGAGCGTTCACTGCGTTCCCATCGCTCTGGAGGTGGGCCACCGAACGGGACATACAGCCAGCCTGGCTGGTACACATGCTTACCGGTACGATCAATCAACGTAATTTGTGCCTGCTTGCGCGTCAACTGTCCGGCCAACAGATTCGCGACCAGAGTACCGCCGACGCCACCACCTAACACAACAATTTGTTTCGTCGTCATTGTAGTTACCTTCTAAGAGCTTAGCCGCGCGACCATACCGGGTTGCGCGAAGGCAATGCCTTCGCACCGGTCAGTGAGACGCATGCGGACAGGCTCCAGGTACAGATTAAAACCAATATACACCTTGCGCCGCATTATTTTGATGGGCGCGTACTCGTATCGAACCCGGATCAATGTGCATCAACGCACTTTCCGCACAACAAAACGGGTGAAGCCTTGTTCGGGGAAGGCACCAATAAACTCGTGACCGGCCTTCTGCACCCAGATCGGAATATCCTTGGCTGAACCAGGGTCACTCGATAGGACGGCGACCACTGAACCGAGGGGAACACTCTTGATACCGCGGATCAGTTCCATCATTGGCCCAGGGCAATGGCTACCACGGGCATCGATCTCTTTGTCGATAGTTACGTTTGGGGTTGTCATAGTTGCCTCCTGCGGTCAACACTGACCGATTGCATTTCTTGTGATAAGAATAGCATTTTGCCTGGAGCTTAAACAGAAAGAAGTGACAACATATTCTGTACGAGTTGCAACTATTGCGGGGTGGGTGAGGAGGTAGGAGATAGGAGATAGGAAATAGGAAGTAGGGGGGAGGAGAGAGGGAATAGGGGTGGTTGAGCAGGGGAGGAAATAGGAGAGAGGAGGTAGGAGATAGGAATTAGGAAGAAGCAAGTAGGAAGTAGGGGCGAGAAAGCAGGGGGAGGTGAGCGAGGATGCAGAAGCTATGCTTTTATGCTTCTGCACGCCAAACCATGCGATACGGCATTGGCGGGCGCGGGAGGGGTGGGTTGGGGGCAATGAGTGGTTGATGGTGATGCCGGTGACAATCAGACTGACGTTGTATTGACGTTATAATAACCCAAGTTGCCACCTATGCTGTAAGCAAGCCACGGAGGCTGGCGGCCAGGATGAACAGCACGACGTTGTACTCAACACCGTATAGCGTAACCGCATGAATGATTTGGGGAGCAGTCAGCTCCCATGGACGTGCTATGTCACGTCTCACGGTAGCCATCCGGGTTATCCACATGCTCTGTGTCCGCCGTGTCTCTGTGGTGACAAAGGTAGCAACCTGGGATGTCCATACCATTGACCGGCAATAGCACCTGGCTCCATTATGACAGACTCCACACTCACTGCGCATTATCTCGACCCAACAGCACCGGACTGGAGCGCAACCATTGATCGATTGTGGCAACAGTCGGGTGCACCGCAAAACCCGACTCTTCTCCCGCCCCATTTTGTCAAGAGCACCTTTCCCCGTATGGGCGGAATCGTGGTTGAGTTTCGGGCAGGCGATTGCACGGTCGGGTTTGGGATGCTGTTTCCCCGCACAATTATCAACGGTCAGCGTCATTACACCCTACGGCTCCACGAGCTACACGAACGATTGCCCGATGATGTGCTGCGAGCACTGATTGCTGCAACGCCGGCCACGGTGTATCGACCAGCCGATGGGGTGACGTTTGCCCCTAAACGACCACGTCCAGCCGGTCTCTGGATTGGCACGCCGCAGGCTGATGATACAACGGCGATTACAGCGCTCTACCGTAGCGTGTGGGGTAGCCAGCCCTATCCAACCGACCTGTTTAGCGCTGAGTTTGCTCCCGGCACGGCGCTGGTGGCGACGGTAGATGGTCAGGTGGCCGGGTTTTTGCTCGGTTTCTGGCGTTTCGGTTGTCATCCTATCGCCGACAACGAGCTGGCAATCGAGTCGCAGGTGATGGCGGTTGATCCTGCGTATCGCAACCACGGGTTGGCAACACGCTTGAAACAGGAACAGGCTCGTCTGGCGCTGAGTCAGGGGGTGCGCTGTATTCACTGGACGGTTGATCCCTTGCAGTTGCCGAATGCACTGCTCAATTTCAATCATCTGCATGCGGTAGCCGGTGAATTTGTGCGTGGCTACTATCCGGTACACAATGAGTTGAATCTGGTAACAGCCTCTCGGTTTGGGATCACCTGGCTGCCGGCCAGCGCGCATGGTAGTAAGGGTTTACATAATCAACGGGATCGTCTCCTGATCACCGATCTACCGGATATTGCCATTCTCAACGACGGCCCCCGTCTGTTGCGGGCACCCCATGCGCCGGCGCAGATTGCGATTGCCATTCCCCAACAGTGGACAGAGCTTCAGCATCGGGATCGGAACCTGGCAATTGCGTGGCGCGATGCAACGGATGAACTCTTTGCGCGGTGGATTGGCTGGGATGCGGGAAAATACGTAATCTACGCTGTCGCCCGCGATCCCGCCGGAACTGGCTATCTGGTCGGAAAACCGGCGGGATCGTGGGTGTGGGAAGAGGGTTAGGCCATTTCAAGGCGTGATGTTGCTATGGACGTGGCGGACGCATCGGGTTTCCCGGCCCGCCTGGCCCTGTTGTCGTACCCACTCGCGTAATGATGTCGTTCTGCACGAAGCTCGTGTTGACCGCTCCGCCAACCACAACCTGATACTGTTCGCCCACTGTTAAACCGGTGCCTGAGTAGACGAGTGATTGATACGATTTATCTGGTGTCAGGCTAACAATTGGTTCGCCAGCAGCATTCACGATAGCAATTGATGTTCCTGCTGTCTGCACCGTGCTGAGGTTGATCAGCACAGCGGGTTGGGTCGAGCTGGTATCTGGTGCCATCGCCATACCGGCACTACCAACGGCGATCAATTGACCAGCGCTTATGGTAAAAGCCCGGTCATAGTCGAGGGCAGCATTCATGGACTCTGTTGGCCCGTATACCACCATAACACCACCACTCATCGTGATGCTACCATTAACATCGATCCCATCGCCACCGGCATCTACTGTTAGCGAGCCGCCGGTCATGGTTAGCGTCCATTGTCCACCACCCATGCCACCGAAACCGCCACCCTGGGCACCGCTGCCATCGGCAGCGTTCAGCGCATCATCGCTGGCAATGATCGTGATCGTACCGCCATCAATGCGGATGTGCTGACCCTCAATCCCTTCATACGAATCTGTCACATTCATTTCGCCAGCCGTGATAGTTACCTGCTGTTCAGCGTGGATTGCATCGTCAGCGGCGGCAATCGTGAATGTGCCACCATTGATAGTAATTGAGGTATCGGCGTGCAGACCATCTTCAGCAACATCAAGCCTGATCTCACCATCGTTGATGATGATCTGTCCCGCTGCTTTAAGACCCTTCGCCGATGCGTCGGCAGACAGGGTGGCTGTGCTGCCACCGCCGGCTATAATGTCAAGCATTCCTCCTTGTACCACAATATCTGCTGCGGCCTGTACCCCATCACCGTTCGCCGTTATTGTTACCTGGCCGCCTTCGATCATGATCACCCCCTGTCCATCAGCATCGGCAGTGAAGCCATCACCACCGGCTGTCATGTCGATCTGACCACCACGCAGCAGGAGATACTCTTTGCCGCGCAACCCATCATCAACAGCCGTTACCTGAATATGCCCGTCTTCAATGACCAGCCCTTTCGTGGAAGCAATACCGTCGTTGAAATGAGCTGCAACAATCAACTGTCCCTGACCGGTAATCACCAGATCGGCATCACTGTAGAGCGTTGCATTCGGCGCACTACTTTGATCGGCTGTTCTTGCTTCATCGCTGAGGGTATTGATGCTGCCATCGACCAGGACAATGGTCACCTGACCGGCACGGTCGATGTAGAGAGGGGCACTCTCCACGCTATGAATTGTCACGCCGTCAAGATAGAGCGTAACGTCGTCTGTCGCGGCGGCATTCACAACAATGCTTCCGGCCTGGAGCTGACCACTGATTCGGTAGGCACCGCCACTCGTGATCGTTGCGACAGTTCCATTGACCTCTACACCGGTACCGGCACTGATCTGATCACCGTGCAATTCAATCGGGATCGCTTCGGCTGCGGATGTCACAACGACCGCAGCGGCTGGGGTCAACTGTGGGATGTTTGTCGTTGTGGCGGGCTGTTCTGCCACCGATTCGGCTGTGATCTGTGTTGTAGTTGTGCTGCTCGTTGAAGACACAAGGGGGGCACTGCAAGCGGTTATGAAACCGAGCACGCCAATGAAACATCCTGCGAGTAATCTTTGCATAAGAAAACCTCCACATCCTTATCGCAATACATGCATTGTTGAAGGCACTATTCACACCGGTGAGTTACCGTGCAGTGATTCCGCTTCATCAGCGCAGACTATTCTGCGTACCATCGAGTGATTCGCAGTTGCGGCTGTAGTCGTTATTTGTTATCGCAGCGGTAACGGTGTGACTGGAACGCTGATCAGTGCCGAACATCAATCACGACTCAGGTATAGCTGAACCTTTTTCAGATATTCGGTAGAAACTATTGAGAAATTGTGAAGACATCTCTACCGCAGATGGAGCGAGTTTGATGTATACTACCGGTGATGATTGTGCATTTTGGCGCAAACAAGGTGCCGCTCCGTTTTAGCCGCACCGTCATACTGTGGACGCTGGCCTTTCTGATCGGGCCGTGGCCGGCGCTCTCGTGTATCATCCACTGCCTGCATCTGTCGTCGGTGAACAGGGCAGGGGTAGAGTATTTCTTGTGCGATGCGCCTCATCGTCACGCCGACCACGCCGATACGCCGGCGCCGCCGGTACGGTACGACATATTGCCGCTGTTACTGATTGCTGTTGCTATTGGCTCCATTGTGATCCAGCGCATCAGCGCTGTTATCACTGTTTCGTTCCGTTCCGTCCTCTACGCTCCTGAACCGCCGCCACCTCGCACGCCCCGCCCCGGCCTGTTAGTTGGATAGACGATACGGAAGCCTGGGCAGGGTTTAGTAGTCGTGTCTTGTTTTGTCTTTACGTTGCGAGGTGCTACAATGCGACGTCTCTTTTTCCTTTCGATTACAGCAGCTTTGCTGGTGGTATTGGTCGGTTGTGGGGCGAATCAAAGTGGTACGACCGGTAGTGGGATTACGGTGCGCGATCCGTGGGTGCGGGCCGCGATGATGAATATGGCCGGCGATCAGTCCGGCGCGATGGGGAATATGGGCAATCAGGCCACCCCAATGGCCGGGATGGGCAACAGCCACGGCAATGGTCACGCGAATGCAGGCAGTTCGGCTGTCAGCGCCGCGTATATGGTGATCGTCAACAATGGCGCTGCGGACGCGATTGTGAAGGCCGAGAGCGATGTTGCAGCATCGGTTGAACTGCATAACGTGGTGATGGAAAATAATGTCATGCAGATGCGACAGGTTGAAGCCATCGAGGTGCCGGCCAATGGTCAGGTTGAACTGAAGCCGGGTGGTTTCCACGTGATGTTGATCGGTCTGAACCGTGACCTCAAAGAGGGTGATGAAGTGACGATCAAACTCACCACGCGTAGCGGGCAAACCATCGAGGTCAAGGCACCGGTGCGCATGCCGTAGGCGATCTGGACGGGGCGAACAGAACATGCGAGCGCGTTCGGGATGAATGCCCTCACCCCCGCCCTCTCCCGCGCAGCGCGGGAGAGGGGGAATTGGAGAACTGAATCAAGGCTTTCTGATGCGGTAGACGTTGGACGACATCTTCGGTTCGCCCTTGAATGTGATAAACAGGCAGAGCGTGGGGATGGGCAGCGGCCCGTCTCCACCCTATCAGTGTAGTGCAGGTAACCGATATGAAACATCTCATCACCTTAATCCTTGCCGTATTGAGCGCCCTGCTGCTCAGCGGTTGTGGCGCATATGAATTTCGCGGTACTGTGCTCGAACCGCCGAATCCGGCTCCAGAAATACCGCTAGTCGATCAGTTTGGCAATGAGTTTCGTCTGAGCAACTATCGTGACAAGATTGTTCTGGTCTTTTTTGGGTTTACCCATTGTCCTGACATCTGTCCGACCGCACTCGGTGACTTGAAGCGGGTGATGGAGAAGCTTGGTAATGATGCGGCGAAGGTGCAGGTGGTCTTTGTCTCGGTCGATCCTGAGCGCGATACGCCTGATTTGATGCAACGTTATCTGGCAGCGTTCAACCCAACGTTTCTGGGATTGAACGGAGATCGGGCGGTGCTGGAACAGGTCTACAAAAGCTATGGGGTAACGGTCATCAAACGCGAGCTACCCAATTCGGGTCTGGGCTATACCATTGACCATTCTGGCTACATTTATGCCATCGATCAGGCCGGCAACTGGCGACTACTCTGGGCACATGGCACACCGGTGGATGACATTGTGAGCGATGTGCAGGCACTGTTGCGCAATCCACCGCGTGGCTAGACTGGCAGTGCGAGTAATGACAACATCATATATGAATGAAGGAACGCGCCACCGGCAGGAGCTTAGCAAACAGATGGCTCACCCTTTCCAACAGCGGCTGCCGATTATCAGCCGCTTTCCGTCACGTATTGTTGTGCTCTTCGTTGCGATAGCCATGATCGCGATTGGTGGGAGTCTTCTCTGGCAGGCGACAACCAATCGTCAGCGGCAACTGGTGTTTGAAATTCCACCCGGCACAGCGGCAAGGCTGGCCGCAGGCGAAGAAGTCACTATTTTTCCCTCGACGATCATCATCGACCTGCGTCAACACGATACGCTCGTGATCCAGAACAACGATAGCGCGGAAGTCACGATTGGCCCGTTCCGTATCGTTCCCGGTCAGCGGTTTGTGCAACGGTACTGGAGTCCCGGTGTTTACGAGTTGATCTGTTCTGTCCATCAGGGTGAACAGTTGCGCATCGAAGTACGGTAATCATTGGCCGGTTGGATGAGCATTACGGTACAATACATGGGCTACCGTAGTTCTCAGACAACAGGATGATTGTATGTTGCGTTCACACTGGCATGCTACCCTTCATCAGGCACCGCTGCCGGGTATCGATCTACCATCAACCGCTGACGTAGTCGTCGTAGGTGCCGGCGTAGTCGGTGCAGCGACAGCCCTCTGGCTCACACGGGCCGGTCTGCAACCACTCGTTATCGACCGGCACGGGCCGGCAGCCGGTGCCAGTGGCCACAATGGTGGTATCCTCGCCGCCGGTCTGGCCGAGAATTACCTTGCTGCGACTGCCCGTTACGGAGCATCCACCGCACGCGAACTGTACGCTCTCAGTCTGGCCGGACAGCGCTTGATGGTTGATCTGATCCAGCAAGAACAGATTGAGTGCGATCTGCGTCTGCACGGCAATCTCAATCTGGCGATTGGTGAAGCACAACTGACGATTGCCGGCGCAACAGTCGCGGCATTGCAGGGTGATGGCTTTCCGGCGCAGTTGCTCGACCGCACAACTGCCCAGGAGCTGGTGGCGATTCCGTTAGGGGCAGCCGTCAGTGGCGCCCGCTTCAACCCGGCTGCCGGAACGCTCCATTCCGGGCGATTGGTGTACGGGTTGCTGGCCGCTGCGCAACGTCATGGTGCCCTTTGTAGCTGGGGTGTCACCCTGCGCCAGGTAATCACCGCCAACGGCAGGCTACACCTGATCACAGATCGCGGTACCATCGACACTGCTGCGGCAGTGATTGCCGTTAATGCCTGGAGTGGTGACGTGCTACCGGAACTTGCCCGGCGGATTACGATGGTACGCGGGCAGGTACTCTGTACCGTGCCGGTTGAGCCGTTCATTGCCTGTGGCTTCGGAGCCAGCTTCACTCCTACCGGTGAATATGGTCAACAGACCGTGACCGGACAGGTGTTGTTCGGTGGCTGTCGGGCTATTGCACCCAATCACGACGTTGGGGTGCAGCCCGGCGAGGTTAGTCCTGAAGTTCAGGGGGCGCTTGAGACCAGTCTGGGACGTCTCTTCCCAACCCTGGCCGGCATCAACATCGAACGACGCTGGTCGGGGGCAATGGCCTTCACCGCCGACTATCTGCCAATCGTGGTCAACCCTGTGCCCGGTCTCTTCGCTATCGGCGGATTCTCCGGTCACGGCATGCCATTTGCGGCTATTGTTGGTCGCCATCTGGCCGAAGCCGTACAGACCGGTACCATCCCCTCTGCGCTCGCCCCGTTTAGGATCGACCGTCCAACGTTAGCTGTGGAGTGATGGTTCAGGACTCCCTGCAACCCGCCCCCACCCGGGCCCGCCCCCGCTGGGGGGGCGGGAGCATATCCCCAGCCCGCCCGTGCCTCCAGCGGGGGATTACCTGTGTCACCGCCCCCCCGCGGGGGAGCACCTGCGTCACCTCCCCTCAGCGGCTATGCATTACCCATAACTCTAATACTGCATTGCCCGCGTGCCGGAGCGGATCGGGGGAGTGAAGACGGGCGTGCTCCCCAGCCGGGAGCTGGGAGCGCACGCCTCCGGCGCGCATGGTGCCGGTACCATTGCTGGAGGGAGGAGCCACGAGCAAGCTCCCGCCCCTGGCGGCAGTCACGGACGGCCAGGACAGATGATCGAATACAACGTCTACCCTATCAGGAAGCCCTGGATCGAACGTCTACCCTCTCCTCTCCCATCCCCAGCGGCTATGCATTCCCCATACCTGGTGTCAACCACGTGTGTATCAGCGGGTATGATCGCCATGGATGTTGTTTTGGGCGACTGGCCCGGTGACAGCGCACCGCTCCAGCCGTGCCAGCACGTGCTGGATTGGTTGCCTTACACGCGCATCATGGGCGTGTCGCGCAGTTTGGAGTGCGGCAGCCATGCTGCCGCGCCAGCCGTACACACGATCCGGCGCGTGGTACGCCGTTACCCATCCTGGTCACGGGGGTGCTGAATGTGCTCGTTTCGATCATCGAGTCGGTCGGGCATGCATGCGATACCTGTGCGTAGACGGTTATGTTGCAAGCGATTCGTGCCTATGCACCAGCGGTCACGGCCAGCACCTGACGGCGATGGCGATGATGCCTCCACGCAGGCTGGAAGCCTGCGCCACGGGGAGCACGTGCAGCCCGGCCTAACGCAGCGCGACATGTGGGTAATACATAGCCAGCGGGGGGAGGTTGGGAGGGGGTCGGGGAATGATGTGAGTGGGCGAAAACCTCTCGTGCCGAATTCCACCCGCTGTCGCGAGCCGGTTCAGGGTTGCAACATCCCGCCAGCATCAGGCATGGCGTATCGTTGCCAGGTGAAGAGCGAGCCGGAGGCTCGCGCTCCCAGTTCCCAGGGGCGAAAACCTCTCGTGCCGAATTCCACCCGCTGTCGCGAGCCGGTTCAGGGTTGCAGCATCCCGCCGGCATCAGGCATGGCGTATCGTTGCAAGGTGAAGAGCGAGCCGGAGGTGCGCGTTCCAGGGGTAGATCAGCACTATCTCCGTGCATGACTTTTCTGCACCCAGATTTGATATGATATAATAACTACAACTCAACGCCTTTCACAACTATAAACATCACTATACAAACGCTATGCTCTGCTTTCCACCTCCTATTTCCTATTTCCTATTTCCTTACAAAATCTTCATCCTCTTATCAGGTTCAAATCCACATTTGTGAAGTGGTCATTTGCTACACTATGCAGAGAAGATCGTGATATAGCATGGAGTAACTGGAATGACACATGCTGAAGACCCCTCAACTGTTGCCTGGCAGGTTTTGCACTCCTGGACACTGGCCGCCCTCGGTGAGCGTAATGATGCCGTCAGCGAGTCGCTACGGGAATCGGCATGGCGTGTTGTCGGGCAGCAACCACAGGCAACCTGGCCGCCGTTGCAACCGGCCCTGTCCAGTGTCTTTACCCGCCTGCGGGCCGGCGTCAAAGACTGCTGGCAACCGCCGGCCATGCTCCGTTGCCGCGAAGAGGTGCTCTTCCCGCAAGCGACTGCGCAACCACCATCGGCTGAACTGAAACAGGCATTGCAGTCTGGGCTGGCAGCGGCACAGCGTGAAACCGACCCGACCCGACGCCTGGAATGTCTACTCATTACGCTGCAACGGTACGCCTGGGCCTGGCCCTCACCCCTACCCGGTGTCTCGCTCTACGACCTGGCTCGGCTGCACGCCGCCGTGCAGGCAGCGCAGTCAGCGACAACCGACGGCCTGATCTGTCTGCTAGGGGGCGATCTGTCAGGTCTGCAAGAGTTCCTCTACAGCATCCCGGCTGCGGGAGCAGCACGCCAGTTGCGTGGTCGTTCGTTCTATTTGCAGTTGCTGACCGAAGCCTGCGCTTACTGGGTGTTGCGCAATAGTGGGATGCCGCTCTGTAATTTGCTGTACGCCGGTGGTGGCCGCTTTTACGCTGTGCTGCCGGGTAGTATTGCCGCGCAGGTGTTGGAGTGGCGGCAGCATCTCGGTCGTATACTCCTGCAATCGCATGACGGCTCGCTCTACCTGGCGCTGGGATCAACCGAACCGTTTGCCCCGGAACAGTATACCGATGAAACCTGGCGTGAGCTGAGCGACGCAATTGACCGTGACAAGCGGCGTCGGTTCGCCGCCCTCGACGATAGCGAATTTGCCCGGATGTTTCAGCCCCGCCCGCCGCGTCCGCCGCGTAGCGATGGTAGCGAGGCGCCCGATGCCCTCGGTGAGTCGCTGGCAGAGCTGGGCCGGCAATTGACCAGGGCCGCAGTGCTGGCAGTCAATCTTACCGCATCCCAGAGTGATGGTGCCACGTGGCGGCAGGCAATCACGGCGCTGGGTGTGGATTATCGGCTCAGCGAGGAACTCTCGTCGGTGCGGTCATTGTCTCAACGCTTGCTGGCCCTCAACGATGATACGGTGCCGCAATTGCCCGCAGACGCCAGCGCTATCGGTCAGCGCTACACCGTCACCGAAGCCTATCGCTTGCGCGAGGACGATCTTCCGCTCTACCGCAAGCTCGATCCCGATCAAGCGCCAGAGATACAGGTCGGTGATGTCGCACCGTTCAATCTCCTCGCGCACCTGAGCGATGGAGTCCCGCGCATTGCGGTGTTGCGTATGGACGTTGACAATCTCGGTGATCTGTTTGGTAAAGGCTTGCAACGTCCTGCCGGCATGGGTGGTCTGGCGGTGACGGCGGCGCTCAGTAGCGCCTTGAGCCGGTTTTTTGAGGGGTGGGTCGGTGAGTTGTGTCGGCGGCGGAATCAGCAGGGGAAGGGCGGGATTTACGCCGTGTACAGCGGTGGCGATGATCTGTTCCTGGTCGGATCGTGGCACCTCATCCCGGAGCTGGCGCAGCAGATACGCAATGATTTTATTCGCTACGCCACCGGTGCCGGGCCGACAGTGCAGCCGCCGGTGAGTCTCTCTGCCGGGATTACCCTGCATCAGGCCGGTTATCCACTCTACCAGGCGGCGGAAGACGCCGGCAATGCGTTGGATGCGGCGAAAGCCTACCGTCATCCCGACGGTCGGAGCAAAGATGCGATTACGTTCCTGGGCCAGACTCTGAGTTGGGATGCCTTTGCGCAGGCGGCTCGCTTCAAAGATGAGCTGCTTGATCTCATTGCGAATGGTGCGCCGCGTGGCCTGCTAATGACGGTGCAACGGCTGGCTTTACTTGCCCGCACCCGCTATAACCGTGCCGGTGCTGCGCAGTTAACGGTTGGCCCGTGGGTGTGGCAAGGGGCGTACCAGTTGACGCGCCTGGCCGAACGTTCTCCCGAATCCATTCGGTCACGAGTGGTTGACTTGCGCGAGCAATTGATCAGCCCGGAAGCAATTGTGCAACGGACGGTGATCCCGGCAGGTCTGGCCGCACGCTGGGCACAGTTGTTGTTACGGGGGAGTGAGCGCGAAAGATAATCGTGGGAGCTGCTAGCCAAAACAGGGAGGTAAGCAATGACAATGGGTCGTTCGTCAAATCCTCAAGCTGTGGGAGTCAAGCGGATTTCGTCGGAAAACCTGCAGCGCATCATGACCGAATCGTCGGAAGAGGCTATGAAGTTACTGGTGCAGGAAGCGGATCGATTGGGGAAAGAGCTAGGTCGGAATGGCCTGACCACCTCGCAAATCCGCAATATCTTTGGCGAAGTGCGCTCGATTGAGCAGGAGGTGCTGCCGACCGATCAACAGCTTTCGCTGGACGTTCAGCGCCGTCTATTGATGCTGAAGCCCAAAATGGCCTATCAGGTTGGGCGGTTTAGCAATAATCAGGCATTGCAAGAGCTGGTGGAAACTCTTTCGGATGCGATTGGTTTGATCGGGAACGACAAGAATCGCTTCCAGACCTTTGTCAATCTGTTCGAGGCTATTCTGGCCTATCACCGTCGCTATGGTGGCAAGACGAATTAGTCAGGGAGGTATCAGGCATGAGCACGCGCATGGTCACACTGCACGGTCGGATTGTGTTACGCGCCAGTATTGAATTGCTGACCGGTCTGCATATCGGTGGTGCTGCCGGAGGTCTGGAGATCGGCGGTTTGGATAAACCGGTTATCCGTAATCCGATCACCAATCAGCCCTACATCCCCGGTTCATCGCTTAAGGGCAAGTTGCGCTCGTTGATGGAGAAGGTCTACGGCGCACCGCAGACATTCAGGATCAACGAGGGTGTCTTTATTCATGTACCAACGAATCCTGAAGAGTACCAGCGCTACTACCAGATTGCCGGTGTGTTCGGTACCTTACCCAATCATAAACAGCTTACCATCGATGTCCCGACCCGCCTGATCGTGCGTGACGTACCGCTGACCAGGGAGTCTGAACAGGAGCTACGCCGGCTGCGCACCGATCTGCCCTATACCGAGATCAAGTGGGAAGCGGCGATTGACCGGGTGACATCAGCCGCTGCGCCGCGGCAGATCGAGCGAGTGCCGGCAGGGGCCGTCTTTGGCCCGGCGGAGGTGGTCTATAGCCTCTACGTCGGTAATGGCGAACAACTGTCGGACGTGATCAGGCTGTTTGGCTCAGTCTACGAGGCATTCACCTACCTCGAAGACGATTACCTCGGTGGGATGGGGTCGCGTGGAAATGGTCAGGTACGGCTGCGTGACATCACCGTCCTCGCACGCAGGCTCGAATCTGGTCGGTATGGTGAATTAACGACTATCCGCGAGGCAAAAGAGTTGCGCGAACTTGACCGCAATGGATTGCTGGAAGAGTTGCAGAGATTCTTTAACCCGGCATAGGTCGTGGGGAGGTCTGCATGCCGACATTATCCGTCTACCATCTGATCCCACCCGCCGGCGCAGCGAACCTCAGCTTCCACTTTGGCCGGCAGGGGATCGGTCTGGAAGAAACCGGTGAGACTCTCGCCTCCGACTCGTTCTTTGCCGCGCTGGTGGTGCAGGCGGCCCTGAACGATCCGCGCCGGACTGCTGATGGCGCACCGGTGTGGGTCGAGCCGTTTCTCGCCGATCAACCGCCCCTGCGCCATAGTTCGCTCTTGCCGCGGATTGGCGATCTGCCGCTGCTCCCGCGCCCTTTGTTGCCCATTCATCTGCCCCCGACGGCAGAACTGGCCGGTAAACAGCTCAAAAAGCTGCGCTACCTTTCGCCGTCACTCTTTGTCGCCGTGTGCAAAGGGGAAACCTTGCCCGCCGACCCGATCAGTCTCCAGCAGGGCAAAATCTGGCTGAGCGAGGAGGACGCACGGCGTCTGCCGGCCCCCTGGAAGCAGACTGCCACCGAGAGCAGCGACGCCTGGCGGGCGCGTCTGACCGCCACCCCGCTCTGGCATGTCGAAGCAACCCCACACGTCACGCTTGACCGTCTGAGCGCGGCGTCGGCCTACTACGAAGTGGGGCGGATTAGTTTTGCGGTCGGGGCCGGTTTGTCTCTCCTGGTTGCATTTGCCGACGCCCAGGCCAGGCCGTCTTTTGAACATCTGCTGACACTCCTTGGTGAGAGTGGACTGGGCGGGAAGCGCACGAATGGCTATGGTGCGTTTGCCTGGCAGCATGGCACGGCACTGACGCTCGATCTCCCTTCTCCGCACAAGCGGGCAGTCTTACTGTCGCGCTACATTCCGACCCCTACCGAGCTACCGCTGGTACGTAACGAACGTTCAACGTACCAGCTTACCAGGGTCAGCGGCTGGTTTCTGGCCGCTGATGGCTCTACCTACCGTCGGCAGGCGGTCATGATGCTCACCGAGGGCGCAGTGTTGGTGTGCGACGAACGGCTACCGGGTGGGCAGATTCTCGACGTGCGTCCAGATGCCAGTGTTTCGCATCCGATCTATCGCAGCGGTCTGGCCCTGGCCGTCGGTCTGCCGGCAGACAGCAAGTGAGGAGTGCTATGCCGTCGATCAATCAGGTCTATCAGGTGCGTGTTGAGGTGATCAGCCCGCTCTGCGTGCTGGATGGAGGCCGCCTGCACGAAGAGGTTGATTTCTACCTCGATGCGCAGACAACCTATGTTATCAACAGTGACGCCGTGCTGGAGCTGGCCTTTCAGCGCTGGTACGAGCGTCAACCGTCCCGTGAACAATTGCTGGCGAAGCTGGCCGAGCGCGAAGAGCGGCTGCTGCGGCGCCGCCAGCGAAATGTCGAGGACATCAAGCGTTTCGATGAAGCACCGCCGAAAGACCCGCGCAAGCGGGCTGAGCAGGAGCAACGGTTGAGTGTCGAGGCGCATAACATCAGGGAAGAACTGAAACGACTGCGCCAGGAACGGGCTGAACTCGAATCCGGAACGGCACAGTCAGTAACAATACCGCCCGAACTGCTTCAGAACAGCGGCGTTAGCGATCTGTTCAAAACCGGTCTATTAACGATAGACGACATTCGCACTATTCCAGGGCTGCTCCGTTACTCGTATCTCGGGCGCCCGGAGGTAAAGAGTGGACGGAGCGAGATTCTGACCTGTGTCAAAGACCCCGCGGATCGGCTGTATTTGCCCGGCTCGTCGCTGAAAGGGGCGTTGCGCACAGTGCTGGCCTGGGCATTGGCCCCGCAGCGGGCAGCGCAGGCGTTGAATGAGTTTAATAATGCCAGAGACAGACGTCAGGCGGCACATTCGCTTGAACAACGTATCTTCTACGGTCGCAAGCAACGCGATGATAAGCGGGTAAACCATGATCTGCTGCGTGATGTGATGCGTACCTTCCACATCGGCGACTCGCAGCCGGTGGCGCAAAGCCCGCAACTGCTACAAATCCGCGTCTTCCCACGCGGTTCGCCGATTACCGTCGAGGCAATCCCGGATGGAACGACGTTGCTGGCAACGCTGCGTATCGAGCAGTATCCATTCACAGACGCTGCTGCCCGTGCGGTGATCGATTTCGGCAACTGGCCGCAATATCTCCAGCCGGCGCAACTGGCTGCGTTCGGTCGGCAGCGGGCCAGGGTGTTGATCGAAGGCGAACAAGCCTTCTTTCGCAACCGACCCGATGCCACCCAGATCAGCCGTTTCTACGCCGATCTGGCCGAACGCCTGGCGGCTCTGGAGAATACCAATGCCTTTCTGCTTCCAATCGGCTGGGGGGCCGGCTGGCGCAGCAAAACGCTCGATACCATCCTGCGTGAAGGTACACGTGAAGAGGTGTTTGTCAGCGCAGTTCGTGGGTACAACATGAAATTGAACCGCCAGCGTTCTGAACGCTTCCGAACCGGCGATCTCTTCCCGGCGTCGCGGCGCGTCATCATGCGCAACGGTCAACCCTGGTTGCCTCCCGGTTGGGTCTGTCTGACGATAGAGGAGCGTGGCAAATGACTATTCTGGTGATGTGCAATCTCGGTAACAGTGATCTGGTCGCCGATGGCAAACGTCCTTCCAAACCACGTCCCGAAGGCGAGCAGCTCTGGCGTAGTTTTACCGAACATCAATTCGAGTTGCCGATTATTGAGCCATGTCTGCGCTTCATTGCCGGGCGTCATCCGGGTGATCAGTTGCGCCTGGTCTGTTTTTACACCGACCAGCCGGAAAATCCGGAGACAACCAAAGCTGATCGTTTCGGCGTCAGTCTCCGCGACAAGGATACAATCTGGTTGGCTCATATCGCGCAGCGTCTGATCAGGGAAAAGTTTGCCGGTCAGGTCAGCGAGGTAGAGATCGTGCGGATCGAGAACAGTCGTGGCCCCGATCTCAATCCCAGTGTCTACGACGAGGTCTTCGAGGCGTATGCCTATCTGCTACAGCGCTTCGTCAATCAGCAGGTTGATCGGTGTTACATTCTCACTGCGGGTGGTATTCCGGCCTGCAACTTTGCGCTTCAGCTTCAGGCAATGATTGCCTTCGCTGATCGCTGCCATTTCATCTACCCGCCTGAAGGTGGCAGGGTCACCGAATTGCGGATCGGGGAAGAGATGAGCAAAGCCTTTCAGCGGGTCAACGCGCTGAACGCTCTTGACCAGCGCAACTTTCCGGCTGCGCTGCTCAGTGCGCGGGCTGCCCGGGTCGGCGAATGGATCGTCGCGTTACTCGAATATGCCGTCTACCGCGAAGCCTTTGACTTTCAGCAGGCCACGCAGGCGGGCGCACGGGCGCAACGTCATGCCAGTGGTAGCATTCGCGAGTTCTGTCGTGAATTGCAAGACGATCTGCAACAGTTGATCCGGAATGACGCCGCCGCACTGTTGCGCGAGGTGGCGTACAATGCCGACATCGCGTATCGCAATGGCCGTTATGCCGATCTGCTCGGTCGGCTCTTCCGCTTCCAGGAAGGTGTGTTGCGACTGATTGTCGAGAAATACCTCGGTTTACCGACCGATTTCAGCAAAGAACAGCGCGACGCCAGTCTGGCGCGGTATCTGGAGCTGATTGATGGCAACCCGGCCCTGCGCGACTTTCTCGATCAGCGTACCCTTGACGGCAAACCGCTCCGCTACCGCGATGGCCCGAACCGTCCGGTGATGCAGGCATTACTGGAGTTTGTCCTGAATGGTGGAACACGGGCTGATGGTACTCCCTTTGCCACGAAGAAAGACCGTGAGCGGCTGAGTGGGGTGCGCGAACGCCTGAACCGATTGGACGCGCTGGCCGAATTGCGCAACCAGAGCGTGATTGCCCATGGCTTTGCCGGTGTCGCACGGGAAGCGATTGATAGCGCCTACAAGGGTGGTGCTGATCAGATTGTGCCCGATCTCTACAAAATGATAGAACTGCTCGATAGTCCTGTTCACGAATCGCCGTTTGATCGTATTGCCGGGAAGGTTCAGCGCGAGCTGCGGAGAGGCTCATGAATGCTCTGTTGATCTGTAATGTTGGTGGGCGGGATGTCCTGCATCCCGCTCTTCCCAAGAACGGCCATTCCGAACGGCAGTGGGCGCAGACAGCGCTGGCGCGCTATCCTGAATTGTGCGGCGATTTCAGCCTGCCGATCATCAGCAAGGCGCTGCACTACCTGGCGACTCGTCACGTCATCCTCGACCACGTGATCTTGATCGCCTCAGACCAGTCACCACCACCCGTCGGCAACGCCCAATTCTGGTCGAGTGATACCATCTACTCGGCGCAGATTATTGTGCGCTTACTGTGTGATGGCCTCACCCCCTACCCGCGGCTCGACGGGCAGCAGATCACGATCTGGACAATCCAGACTGAAGATGGTCAGGGGTGCGATCCCTCCGATTACGACCTGACCCTGCGCTTTCTCGAACGGCGGCTGGCTGAGTTGAGACGGGTGTACCCACACCATACCGCCTTTTTTGAAGTGACCGGCGGTACCCCGGCGATGACGACCGGTCTGCTCATTGCCGGCACCGAAATCTTCGGTAGTCAGACGGAAATCCTCTCCGTCCATCCCAACCAGGCGCTGCCGATTGCCCTGAACACCGGCAAACGCCTGCTGGCTACGCCGTTACGGGCTTCGCTGCGTTCCCACGCCGCATCGTATGCCTATGCCGCCGCAGCCCGTACCTTCCTGGAGCATGAGGCAATCATCACCGACCGGCTTGAGCCAACGGCGGCACGCCTGATTGCACCTCTGCTCGCCTATGCCCATCACCGCTTCAACTTCGACTTTGTCAATGCACGCAGCGCATTGCAGCGGGTGCGTAATGCCGGGCCATGGCGGGCTGAACTGGATTCCTTACTGGCGCAGGTCAATAAACCAGAGCGCCGGTTCCTGCTGGCTGAAGTGGTACACGGAGCGGCGGCTCGTTACCAGATCGGCCTGTATGCCGACTTTCTCACCCAGGTGGTACGGTTTGAAGAGAACCTGCTGCGCTATCTCTGTTTGCAACAGGGGGCGTGGTTTCTCAACCGGCAGCGGCAGCTCGATCCAGATGGCACCTATCTGGCGCGGGAGTGGCTGACTCAGCAGACATTCACCCTCAGTCGAGATCGCGATCCGAACCGCGATCTCATTGCCGACCGCTCTGTGATGCGGGAACTGCTCGGTCACCTGCTGGGTCGGGCACAACCGGGTCAACACAACTTGCTGACGGCAATTGATCGACTTGGTGAACTGGTCAAGCGGCGTAATGAGCTGACCCATCATCTGGAGGGGGTGCAGAAGGCGGGGCTGGCCCGCGCCTTTGCCGGGCCGCAGGCGCCACCGGCGGCTGCCGACCAGATCGTTCCTCACCTCGAACAGCTTTACGAACAGGTGTGTCACCAGCCATTGCCGCCATCACCCTACCAGCATATCAACCAGCTCCTGGATCGCTTACTCCAGGCGACCCAGTCCTGAGCGGAGCTTTAGGGGGCGCATATGCGGTGTGGATGTCATACGTCTATTACATCAAATCGGGTGTGACAAGGGGTATTATATGCTCTCCAACACGCAGTATGGTGTCGCCCCTGACATAGCTGCTACGCGCAGCCGGCATCCTGCCACGCACACAGTCGTAGCACGTTCCAGAGGGCACACTGTTTCCAGACAGGGTTACTCGTGGCTACTCAACCACACGCTGGATGGGTTGTCTTATCCGTTCGTCATGTGCGTGGCGCGACATTTGGCGTGCGCCAGCCGTACACACGATCCGGCACGTGTCAGGTCGTTGACCATCCCGGTCACGGGGATGCTGGATGGGATCGTTACGAGCATAGCTGGTACTGTGCCTGAACGATGCACTGCTGAACGCCGGTAGGGGCGACGCATGCGTCGCCTCTACAACGCCGACGACTAGCCACGAGCAACTCACCGGTGGCACACCCGGTAATGCTTCTGCACGAGGATGACACCTGAACGATGCACATTGTTGCGCAAGATTTGGTAGAACAACCGGGAAACACCCCGCCCCGCATGGGCTTGCCCGGTGGTAGATACTCTCTACCCATTGCAGGCCGGGCTTATAGTCGATACAATGGATACTATCATGTAATGTATGTGTGGTACCTTAACAATCAAATCGCATATCTATAATCCAGGGAATGTCGTATGCCACAGGCCATCGTCTTCACCTTACGTCCGCTTACATCTGCTCAGGTTGCCGGTAATCTGAGCCGGGCTGCTCACGCTGCCATACTCCGCCTTATCCAGCAAGCCGATCCGGCGCTGGCGGCCCGCATCCACGATGACAATGGTCGCAAGCCGTTAACCGTCTCGAACATCTGGGAGCTGACTGGTGAACCAAAGGTGACAGTCGATCCTGCTCGTGACTATCACCTGCGGGTCACCCTGCTTAGTCGCGAACTCGAACAGATTGCCAGCGACTGGACACCGGCGGCACTGGCGCCGCTCGATCTCGACGGGTTAGAGTGGCGGATCACCGCTCGTGCCGACAGCAGTGCTGCACATCCATGGGCGGGCAGTGCAACGTACCAGGAACTGGCACAGCCCCTGCTCAGCCGGCCCGACCAGCTTCCGAGCGTCTGGACATTCCACCTTGCCTCGCCAACTACCTTTCGTCAGCGGGGGTTGAATGTCCCCCTTCCGCTTCCCGACCTGGTTTTCGGTAGTCTGCTCGAACAGTGGAATGCTTCATCAGAGCTAGCGCTTCCCGATGAAGTACGCCGGTTTGCTGCGGAATGTCTGGCTATCAATCGCTACGAACTACGCAGCGTAGCCAGTCCGACCAGTGGTGGCGTCATCCAAATCGGTGCGGTTGGACGCTGTAGCTTCCGCGCCATCAACCCGGATCGGTACTGGCGTGCCTGCATTGACGTCCTGGCCCGCTTTGCCTTCTTTAGTGGAATCGGTGCCGGCACCACTCGTGGCTTTGGACAGGCGCGTCTCCTCACCAAAACCGATCAGCCCAGACAGCGCGAGGCGGTAGACAATGGCGACACTCTATCTGATTGAACAAGGTGCCGAAATTGGCTGTGACGGTGAACGGATCGTCGTGCGGCGAGCGGGTGAAATCATCGGCAGCGTGCCGCTAGTCAAAGTCGATGACATCGTCATCTTTGGCAACATCGGCATCAGCACACCGGCCATTAAACGACTCCTTGATCGAAGCATCGAAGTCACCTTTATGACCGTCGACGGCAGCTACCAGGGGCGCCTGGTCGGTCAAGTTACCGCTCATGTCGCCTTACGCCAGGCTCAATACGCCTGTGCTGCCGACAGTGACCGCACCCTGCGCTTAGCGCAGAGCTTTGTCGAAGGCAAACTGCGCAACCAACGGGCGCTGCTCCAGCGCTTCAGCCGCAATCGAGCGACCCCACCAGCCGAAGCGCTGGCTGCGGCTGACGATCTCGACGCCTACATCAAACGGGTGCGCCGCACCACCCGGCTCAGCGCACTCCTGGGTGTCGAAGGAAGTGCCACTGCCCGCTACTTTGCCGGCCTGCGCAGCCTGATCGAGCCAGAATGGGACTTCCGCAGTCGCCAGCGTCGTCCGCCGCCCGACCCGGTCAACCTGTTACTCTCCTTTGGTTACACCCTCCTGACCCACAAAACCCTGGGTGCGGTACAGGCTGCCGGCTTCGACCCCTACCTTGGCTTTTTGCACAGCCTCGACTACGGACGGCCATCGCTGGCCCTTGATCTGATGGAAGAATTCCGCCCGCTCCTCATCGACTCACTGGTTGTACGTGTTTGCAACGATGGCCGGCTCCGGCTGGAACACTTTCAACCGGGTGACGAAGCGCGTCCGGTCATCATCACCGATGAGGGCAAGCGTGCCTTCCTGACCGCCTTTGAAGAGCGGATGCGTACCGAAGCGACCCATCCAGAAGGTGCCGACAGCGGGCCGGGCAAAGTCACCTACCAGCGCTGCATCGCCCTGCAGGCCCGGCGTCTGGCGCGCGTCATTCGCGGCCAACAGGAGCGTTACGAACCATTCACCGCCCGATAACGATCAAAGAGGTGGGCCAATGTTCTACCTGATCTCATACGACATCAGCGTCGACCAGCGCCGGCTCAAAATCGCCAAACTACTGGAAGGCTACGGCCAGCGCGTGCTGGAGAGCGTCTTTGAATGCGACCTCGAACTCCCGGCCTATCGGCAACTCCGCCAGAAACTCAACCGCCTCATCAAAGACGAAGAAGGAGATCGGCTACGCATCTATCGGCTGTGCGCCTCGTGTCGCGAGCAAATCGAAATCATCGGTGACGGCCCACCTCCTGAAACCAGCCAGGACATCTACATCATCTAGAGCCTGTTATGGACTTTTCGGTTCTGCGCGTATATCATGACGCTATGACACGAACAGCCTATCCCAGTGATGGTTCTGATGAAGAGTGGGCATTCGTCGCGCCCTCTGTGACGCTGATGGACGAAGCAGCGCCGCAGCGAAACTACCCCCTGCGCGACGTCGCCAACGGGCTGCGCTCCATGCTGCGCACGGGTGCACCGTGGCGAATGCTGCCCACCGCCGTGCCGCCGTGGCCCGTGGTGTATCACCAGCCCCAGCGCTGGCTGAAAGCGGGCGTGGGTGCGCAGATGGTGCACGACGTGCGGATGCTGCTGCGCGACATCACCGACCGTGCGCCCCAGCCCCGTGCCGTCATGGTGGACAGCCGGACGCTTCAGTCGACGCCGGAACGCGGGGGCCGTGCTGGGTACGATGGACACAACCGCCGGAACGGCGCGACGGTACATCTGGCCGTGGCTACGCTGGGGCACCTGCCGGCAGTAGTGGTCACCCCGGCCACCGACCACGATCGGGCGCAGGTGGCGGCGCTGGCGCAACGCATGCAGGAGATACCTGGTGACACGGTAGCGGTGGCCGTCGTTGACCAGGGGTACACCGGTGCGCAACCGGCAGCCGAGGCCGCCGCCCACGGCAGTCGCCTGGCGGTGGTCACGCTGCCGACTGCCAAGCGAGGCTTTGTCTTGCTGCCGCGGCGCTGGGTGGTCGAGCGCAGTTTCGCCTGGATGACGCGCTTCCGTCGCCTGGTGCGTGACGACGACCGTGTGGCGGCGACGCTGGCCGGCTTGCATGTCGTTGCTGTTGCCATCGTGGTGGCCCATCGGTTTGTCTCGCTCATGGTTCAACGTTCATAACAGGCTCTAAGTAAGTAACAGAAAGTACGTGGCGTTTTGTCTGCTCGTGTGCTCTGCGAGCGGCGGAGGATGCCATGATCTCTGTGAGAACACCAACCGATGACGAGATCAACGAGATCAAACGGATGACCCACCACGCGATCGAACGGGTCGCGCCGCGAGCGCACATGATCCTGCGCTCAGCGCAGCGGCGGACAGTGCCGGAGATTGCCAGCATGTTCGACGTCACGGACAAGACGGTACGCACGTGGATACATCGCGCTGCTGCGCACGGCCCAGGTGGCTTGGACGATGAGGCCCGGAGCGGCCGACCACACACGCTGACCGACCGCGTGCGTCCCACGCGCATCGCGATGATGGCGCACGACCCTGCGCACGCCGGGTAGCTGGCGACGTACTGGACAGTCGCCATGCTGGTGGTGGCCGTGCGCGAGCGCTTGGGTATGCCCCTGAGCGCCAGCACGGTCCGCCACGCCCGGCCCTATGCCACGCTCGCCTGGGGCCGACCGCGGCTGGCGATGCCACGCACGAATGATCCCCAGAAAGCCGCTCAGCAGTGGGCCATCGCGCAGGCGGTCAGCGACGCCAGTCCGGAGGTCATCGTGCGCTCCGCCGACGCATCGCGCATCCAGGTGCTGCCAGTGATCCGTGCCATGGGGCACTGGCGCGGCCAGCAGCTCCGGGTGCCGACTCCAGGGAGCACTGTCACGCGCAGCCTGGTTGGTGCCCGGACCATCCGTACCGGCCAGTGGACCCATCTGGTGCGCGACCATCTGTCCACAGAAGACGTCAGTGCCGTCCTGGACCACCTGGTGACGGTCTCCGCCAGCGGCCCGATCATCGTGATCGGTGACAACTACATCTCGCCACACGGCTGGCGCGGTCTACGCCTGGCTCGCAGCACAGCCCCGGCTGCGCCTGGTCACCTTGCCACCCTCCTGCGCGCACGTGAATCCGGTCGAGACTATCTGGCTGCGGCTCAAAAACGACATCGCCGCCAATCGCTTGCACGGATCGCGCCACTGCCTCCTGGATAGCGTCGCCAGCTTCTTCCGTGCCATGACTCCTGCGCATGCGCTGACGTGGGCGGCTGTCAAATGAACGTGGCACGTACTTTTTGCTACCTACTTAGACGTGCTCAACTGTAGCCCCGACGGGTTGCAGGGTCGGCGGGTTGAAACCTTGCCTCAATTCCTGAAAGCCCCTCCGGGGTTGACTTGGCGGTGGAGAGGGGCGGTAGCCGCGCCGGAGGAGACAGTGGGTAGGTCAATCGGCGGGTTACAACCCAACCTCAAGGCTTGAAAGGCTGGCAGGATTAACCTGGTAGTGAGTGGGGCCGTGGGTACTTCTGCATAACCTGTAGCACCCTGCCGGTGGTCAGAGAGAGCTTCCATCTATCTGAAGACGGGATTGGGTCGCTTGTGGATGTGCTTCCTCCCTGTCTTTAACGACTTCAGGAGAGGAGGGAAAATATGAGCCGGAGAACTTGGCTAAGGCTGCTGATCTTCCCTGCTCCCGCGCTATAAAAGAAGGCTAGAGGTGAGCGCACGCAGGATGCCCTTAAGCCCTGTTTCCCATATGTGCTCCCAGGTAGGGGGCGGTCGTGCACAGACTCGCCCTCACGCCATCGGTGGTGTCAGCGTGCTAGAGTCGGTGCTCAGCACCTGCATCTGTTTACGTAGCGCCAGGACAGCCCGATAGAGGAGGGTCTTCGTTGCCTCCTGGCTGCGTCCCAGTTGATGGGCTATGTCGGGCAGGGCGAGCTGATACTGATCGTGCAAGAGGAGGACTTGCCGGTACTGGTCTGGCAGTCGCTGCAACGCCACATA
>FWWM01004559.1_pt1 | contig 32038 bp, 30 predicted proteins | sample 2228351 | NCBI WGS metagenome assembly FWWM01 (sample SAMEA103939774, study PRJEB20133) | metagenome | reverse complement strand
GGGAGGTGGTGGCCGAGGTGGCGGATTGTGGGGAGGCCGAGGCCAAGGAGGCCCTGGAGATCGCGGTGGAGGCCCAACGGGCCTGGGCCCGGGCCTCCCGCCAGGGGAGGCCCCGGAAGACCAGGGGCAGGGCCACGTTGTCCAAGGCCGTCTTCCAGGGAAGGATGGCGTCCTGTTGGAAGAGATACCCAGCCAGGGGGTTGAGGCCCTTGAGGGGCTTTCCTTCCAGGACCACCTCCCCTTCCGAGGGGAGAAGAAGCCCCGCCGCTACGTTGAGAAGGGTGCTTTTCCCGCAACCCGTGGGGCCTACGAGGGCCACGAACTCCCCCGGGGCAACCTCGAGGTTCACCCCCTCCACGGCCACGTAGCCCCCAAAGGCCACGGAGACGGCGCGGAATTCCAGGAAGGGGAACGCCACCCTGCCTTTCCTCCTACCACAGGGCCAGGGCCCGGACCGGCCCCCCCGAGCCTTTCTGGTGCTTGGGGGCACCTACTACGATCATGGCCCCTGCCGGGGGAACCTGGGCCAGATTGGCCAGGTTCTCCAGGCCGTACTTCCCGGCCCCTAGGAGGACCACGTGGGCGCGGAAGTCCCGGGAGGGGCCATGGTCCAGGGAAAGGGTATCCACCCCTACCCCCACGATCTCCCTTTCCCGTACCAGAAACTCCGCCGCCTCGGGGCTAAAGCCCGGGAAGTGCAGGGTCCCGGAGGCGTCCTGGTTCAGGAAGGCCTTGGGATCCCGCCAACGCGCCTCCCAGCCCGAGTGCATGGCCACGAAAGCCCCCTTGGGCAGACGGCCGTAGCGGCGCTCATAGGCCAGGATGTCGTCCGGGGTGACCTGGGCGTCGGGGTCCCGGGCCGCCCGGTCGTGGATGTGGATCACCGCCAGGGGGGCGATGAGGTTGGCCACAGGGAGTTCCTCCACCGTGGGGGCCCCTTCCACGAAGTGGGCCGGGGCGTCCATATGGGTCCCGGAGTGCTCCCAAAGGTCCAGCCGGTTCCCGTAGTACCCGTTCTGGCGCACGGTGACCAGGGTGGTGATGCGCATGGGCTCGGCCCCCGGGAAGAGGGGGATCTCGGGGGAAAGGACATGGGTCAGGTCCTGGACCCGGCTAAAGGCCTTGCCCTGAACCTGGGCCTGGGCCCGGGCCAGGCCCCCGGCCAGGAAAAGCCCAGCCCCCGCGGCCAGGACTGCCCGCCTAGAGACCGTTTGGGCCACCGTTTCCATAACCAAGGGTGCGCACATAGACCCCTCCTTGGGTTGCTTCCTAAGATATCCGGCCCTGCCCAAGGGGTCAAGGGGTGGCCGCGGGCCTTGGGTTTTCAAGGACTATTCCGGCCTGGGCTCCGAAGCCGGTAGGCCAAAGGCGGCCGCCCTGGTCCCCGGTGGAGGGGCTCAGCCTCCAAGACCCCTTCCCGCCTTAGGTGTTCCAAGTAGCGCCAGGCTGTAACCCGGCCCAGGCCCAGGGCCTCAGCTACCTCTTCGGCCGTAAGGGGGACCTGGGCCTTCCGAAGGAGCTTTAAGACCCGATCCCGGGTTAGGGGATCAAGGCCCTTGGGAGGACGCCCCTTGCGGGCCAGGATCCGGTCCAGCTCGGCCTGGGAGACCTCCCCCTTGGCCTTTAGGGCTTGGAAAGCCCGGTAGCGGGCCAGGGCCTCCTGTAGCCTAGCCCGGGTGAAGGGCTTAATGAGGTAGTCCAGGGCCCCGCCTAATAGGGCCCGCTCCACGGTGGCCGCATCCTTGGCCGCGGTAATGACGATGACATACTCCTGGTCCAGGGCCGGGAGAAGGTCTAGCCCGTGGCCGTCGGGAAGGTAAAGGTCCAAAAGGATCAGGTCCGGGCCTTCCGCGAGCAGGGCCAGAGCTTCCTGCAGTCTCTGGGCCAAGCCCAGGACCTGGAAGCCCTCGGCCTCGAGGAAGGCCCGGTGCAGGGCGGCCACCCGGGGCTCATCCTCTACGATGAGGGCCCGGTCCATCCCTCCCTCCGGAAGAAAGCGTAGAAGACCGTCCAGCCTCCCTCCCGCCGGTATCCCATCTCTCCCCCGTGGGCCTCGGCCTGGGCCCGGGCCAGGGCCAGGCCGTACCCCCGCCCCGGCCCCCGGGCACTAGCCCCGGGGCGGAAAAGCTGGGCCTGGGCCGCCTCCGGCACCCCGGGCCCGTTGTCCCGGACCTCCAGCCAGAGCCCCCCTTCCTCCTGGAAGGCCACGGCCACCTCCCCCCCGGCCCCGGCGGCCTCGAGGGCGTTTTCCAAGAGGTGGCCTAGCACGGCTACCAACGCTCCTTCCAGAGGGGCGTAGTAGGCTGGGAGGCGGCCCTTCACCTCAAGCCCCACCCCGAGCTCCCGGGCCCGCCTGGCCTTCCCCAGGAGGAGGGCCGCCACCAGGGGGAGCTCCACCTGGGCCAAGAGGGCCTCCAAGCCCCCCTCGGCTTCGAGCTCGGCGTGGAGGAGCCTGAGGGCCTCTTCCGTCCGGCCTAGCTCTAAAAGCCCTCCCAGGAGATGGAGGAGGTTTTGGAACTCGTGGGCTTGGGCCCGGAGGAGCTCCAGGTGGCGGCGGCTTTGGGTGAGGCTTTCCGCCAGCCGCAAGAGCTCGGCCTGGTCCTGGAAGACCGCCACCCGGTAAGCCCCTTCCCGGACCCGGACCCGGGCGGGCCGGCTGGTGGGGAGGGGCAGAAACCCTTCACCCTCCCCGAAGCCCTCTAGGGCCGGGAAGGCCCGCCTTAGGGCAAAGGGGGGAAGGGCCCCCTCGGGGAGGCCCAGGAGGCGCCGAGCCTTGGCGTTCAGGAGGACCACCGTCTCCCCCTTGAGGACCAAGACCCCTTCCTCCAGGGCCTCGAGGGCCGCGCTCAGGGCGGCGAGCTGCTCCCTGGCCTCCCCCAGGGGAAGGCCTAGGGCCCGCCGGACCGCCCCCTGGGCGCGCAAGATCCCCCAGAGGGCGAAGGGGAGGGCGAGGAGGAGGGGTAGGGGAGAGGGGAGGAAGAGGGTCCTTGTCCGCCTGGCCTCTACCGCCCCCCCGGGGGCGGGCTGGGCGGCGAGGGCCTCGAGGCGAAGGCCCTCCACCCTCAGGTCCTCCACCCCTTCCCCCAGAAGCGGGAGGGGGTTTTGGGGATAGGGGGTGCGCCGCACCCCCAGGGCCTCGAGGGGGAGCTCCTGGGCGGCGAAGCCAGCCAGGAGCCGGGCCTCCTCCAGAAGGAAGAGGCCCAGGTCTCGGTTGGCCTCAAAGGCCGCCAGCCCCAGGAGGACCAGGGCCAGGCTCAAGAAGGGCGGCAGGAGGGCCCGGAGCACAAGGCCATTATGAACCTGGGTAGGCCAGGCCCGCCTCTGGGTCAAAGGCTAGGCGGAGCCGGGGGCCCGGGAGGGGGGAGGGGCTTTTAAAACGCAGGAGGTGTTCCCCTACCCGCACCCAGTGCTCCCGGTGGTCCCCCAGGTAGAGGCTGTGGAGGAGCTCCCCTTCCAGGGCGTTCACCTCCCCGGCCTCGGCTAGACGGAGATTTTCGGGCCTTAGGACGAGCCGGGCAAGCCGTCCCGGGGTTAGGGGGCCCATGGCCCGGGCCCACAGGGGGAACCCCGCAAGCTCCAGCCGGGCCAGGCTCCCCTCTTGACCTAGGACCAGGGCCTCCACCACGTTAGGGTTCCCCAGGAAGTCGGCCACGAAGAGGGTCTTTGGGCTCTGGTAAAGCTCCTCTGGGGGACCCACTTGCTCAATCCGGCCCTCGTTTAAGAGGGCGATCCGGTCGGCGATGGCCATGGCCTCGGCCTGGTCGTGGGTCACAAAGAGAGCGGCCTTGCCCGTGGCCTTTAGAGTTTCCCGCAGCCAAACCCGGGCTTGGTCGCGGAGCTTGGCGTCCAGGTTGGAAAGAGGCTCGTCCAGGAGGAGGAGCCTGGGGTCGTAGGCCAAAGCCCGGGCCAGGGAGACCCGTTGCTGTTGCCCCCCGGAGAGGGCCCCCGGGTAGCGGTGCTCCAGGCCGGTGAGGCCCAGCCGGTCCAGGAGGTCCAGGACCCGCCTCTTCACCTCGGCCTCGGGCACCCGCCTAAGGCGGAGGCCGTAGGCCACGTTCTCGTAGACGGTGCGGTGGGGCCAGAGGGCGTAGGACTGGAAGACCAGGCCCAGGTTTCGCCTTTCGGGGGGCAGGAAGACCCCCTTGGCTCCGTCGAAGAAGACCTCCTCCCCAAGCCGGATCCGCCCCCCCTGGGGCCTTAGAAGCCCCGCTACCGCCCGGAGGAGGGTGGTCTTCCCCGAGCCCGAGGGTCCCAGGAGGGCCATGATCTCCCCCGGGGCCACCCCTAGGGAAACCCCCTTTAAGACCCCCACCTCCCCTAGGCGGACCTCGAGGCCCTCCACCCGCAGGAAGCCCTCAACCCGGTCGTCTCCTATCCTGGCGTTCATTTCCACCTCGTACATCCTAGAGCCTCCCTAAATCCCCTGGGGCCGCACCCCAAGCCGGTTGGCCAAGAGAAAGACTCCAGAAACGATAAGGATTTGTAGCGTGGCCAAGGCTGCGATGATGTCCACCGCTCCTGTGCCCCAGAGGGCTACGATCTGGGCTCCTAGGACTTCGGTTCCGGAGGTGAGGAGGTAGACCCCGGTGGAATACTCCCGGACGAACTGGATGAAAAGGAGGAACCAAGCGGCCAAAAGCCCTCCCCGGAGGAGGGGCAGGACCGTTCCCCAAAAGGCCCGCACCGGGCCGGCCCCCACAATCCGGGCTGCCTCCTCCAGGTCCCGCCCCACTTGGAGGAGGGCAGCGGTGAGGAGGCGGACCCCATACGGCATCCAGACCACGGTATAAGCCAAAAGGAGGCTAAGAAGGGTGTTCCGGAGGGGGCTTATAGGCTTAATGAAGAGAAAAAGCCAGAGGAAGGCCAGACCCATGATAAGCCCCGGCACCGCCCGGGGTAGGCCTGCCAAGTAGTCCAGAATCCGGCTCCAACCTTGGGTTCTTTGGATGCCCAAGGCTACCAGCAGGTAGAAACCCAAGGCGATGATCCCCCCGAGACCGGCTAGAAGCAGGGTATTGGTGACGGCGCGTTCGAGGTTGGGAAGCTTGAACACTTCGGCGTAGTGGCCTAAGGTAAAAACCTCCCTGATCTCCACCCCAGGGCCCCAAGCCGTTACCAGACTTCGGAAAACCACACCCAGAACCGGAAGAATGACCACAATCAAGAGGTAAAGGACGAGAAGGCCAGCCCAGAGGTAGCGGAGTCTTCCCAGGGGGAGCTTTTCGGAACGGTAGCCCCGGGAGCCTATGGTGGCGTAACGGCCCTCAGCCCGGCCCAGAAGGAAGCGCTGGAGGACCACCAAAAGGAAGGCGAGGGCAATTAAAGCCATGCTCATGGCGGCCATGAGGTGGTAGGCGGAGGTACCGGTGATGGCGGTGAGGCGGTAGAGGTAGGTGGTGGGGACTAGGATTCCCTTAGCGTCCCCCAGGACCAGGGGTAGGCCGAAGAGCTCAAACCCCAGAAGCATCATGAGGATTCCGCTGTAGATTAGGGCAGGACGAACTAGGGGTAGGGAGATGCTGAGGGCGATCTGGAAAGGCCGGGCCCCGCTTACCCGGGCCGCCTCCTCCAAAGAAGCGTCTACGTTTTGGAGGGTGCTGGCCAGGTAAAGGTAAACATAGGGCACGTGTGTGAGGCCTGCAATGACGGCGATGGCGGGCAGGGAGTAAATCGTCCAGGGTACCTGCCCCAGAAGGCTCTCCACCGCTCCCGAGACCAGGCCCGCGGGGCCGTAGACCACAATGAAGCCGATACCCAGGATGATGGGGGAGATGAAGATGGGGGCCAGGAGGAGGAGCTCAAGCAAGCGGGCGAAGGGGAGATCGGTCTTGACGATAAGAAAAGCAAACAAGCTTCCTAAGGGCAGAGCTACCCCAACCATGCCCAGTCCTATCAGAAAACCGTTTCTCATGGCCTCCAGGAAGTAAGGGTCCTGGAGGATATAGCGGTAGGCCTCGAGGCTGAAGCGCTTAGTGGGAGCGAAGAAGGGAGCGGTGAGTAGGCTTTGGTAAAGGAGGACGCCAAGGGGGGCTAGGACCAGGGCGGCCACTAGGAGAGCTAGGAAGGCCACCCAAGGCCCCCTAAGGGTAAGCCCCCGGCTGGGCCTTGGGACAACCATCCTTATTGCCCCCTCACCGCCTGCCGCCAGAAGGTCAGGAAGCGCAGGCGCTCAGCCGGGTCCAGGTTCTTGAGGAGCTCCTGGGAGACGGGCAGGGCCACCACCTTGTCCCGACCCCCCACCGCCCGGTAGAGGGTCTGGGGGGTGGCTTCCCCTACCACACTTTCCCGCCGGGCGTAGATGAGGGCGGTGTAAGCCATAAGGTTTTGGCCCCTTAAGGAAAGGAGGTAGTCCAGGAAGAGCTTGGCCGCGTTGGGGTGGGCAGCCTTCTTGTTGATGAAGGCCACCCGCTGGAAGGCCAGGGTTCCATCCTTGAGGAAGGCGAGGCCCAGGTCCTTCACCCTCTGTTGCCGCAGGAGGACGTAGGAACCAATGAAGCCATAAGCCAGGTAGTGCTCCCCGGAGATGACCTTCTCCATGGCTGCCCCGGTGGAAGAGTAGAGGGCCACCTGAGCCCGGCCGAAGGCCCGGGCCAAGTCTTGAAAGGTGGAGAAGCGGTCGTAATCCGCCTTGAGGATAGTAAAGCCCACGGCGCTCCGTTCGGGGTCCCAGGTGGCCACCCGGCCGCGGAACCGGGGGTCCTGGAGGAGCCTAACAAGCTCGGTCCGGGTGCTGGGAACCTCCTCGGGTTTGATGAAGCGCTTGTTGTAGGCGATGACCGCGGGCTCCAGGGTGGTCCCGTAGGCCAGGTTCTCCAGCCGGGCACTGGCTGGGTAACCCTTGGCCTCAGGGGAGTCGTAGGGAAGGGCATAGCCCTCGCTGGCCAGCTTGATCTGGAGCTCCATGGCGCTGGACCAAAGGAGATCGGCACTGGAGGCTCCGGCGGCGGTCTCGCTCACGAAGCGGTCGTAAATCTGCTGAGTGCCTAGGTCGTTGTACTCAACCTGGATGAAGGGGTAGAGGCGGCGGAAATCCTCCAGGAGGGCCTGGGCGCTGGCCTGGTCTGTGGAGGAGTAGATCACAAGCTTACCTTCTTTGCGGGCTGCCTCCACCACCTCTGGGCTTGGGGTGGGCCGCGACTGCTGGGCCAGGGCCAGGGTCAGAAGGGCCAGAAGGGCTAGGGCTTGTTTCACCATCTTGTTGCCTCCTTTCCTTTACGGGGCTCACTATAGAGGGGCTTGGGGCAAGGGGCAAGCTTCTGTTCATAAACTTCCCGTTCGTCCTTGGGTTCACTTAGAGCCGGGCCAGGATCCCCAGGAGCGCCCCGGCGAGCAGGACCCATAAGGGGCTTACCCCCCGCCGCAGGGCCCAGAGGGAGGCTAGGATGATGACTCCACCCAGGAGGGAATCCACGCTCAGCTCCACTAGGGTGAGGATTGTGCCCGCGGTGAGCCCAAGCCCAATCGGCACCAGGGCCTGGGCCAAGGCCCGGCTCCAGCGGGCCCGCTCCATCCAGGCCGTGACCCGCGCTAAGAGGATAGCCCCGAGAGCCCCAGGCAGGAACATCCCCATCCCGGCGGCTAAGGCCCCAGCCCAGCCCGCGGCCTTCAGGCCGTAGAAGAGAACGGCGAGCATATTGGGCCCCGGCACGAACTGGCCTAAGGCGAACCCATCTACGAACTCCCGTTCCGTGAGCCAACCCCGGGCCAAGAGGGTCCGGGCCATCTCAGGCAGGAGGACCATCCCGCCCCCGAAGCTGATGAGGCCAAAGCGTAGGAAGACCCCTAGGACTTCAAGGAAATCCGGCCTCACTGGGCCTCCTTCCAGAAGAGGAGGATCCCCAGCGGCATGGCCCCCAGGAGGATCCAGAGGAGGGGAAGGTGGAAGAGGCCGTAGGCCAGAAAGACGCCCAGGGCTAACCCTAGGGCCTTGGGGGTGGATAGGGCCCGGGGTGCCTGGTGGAGGAGGACTTCGAGGAAGACCCCGATGGCCGCCGCCGCTACCCCCGAGAGTACTCCCTGGGTCCAAGCGCCGGGCCGGGCCCTAAGGTGGAGGTAGATGAGGCCGAGAAGGACCATGAAGATGGCCCCAGGGAGGAGGACGCCCAAGAAGGCCACCCCACCCCCCAGGGGTCCCCTAAGCCGGGCCCCCAGGTAGACTGCGGCGTTCGCAAAGACCGGTCCCGGGAGGAGGCGGCATAGGGCCATGGAGCGGAGAAACTCCCCCTCGCTGAGCCAGCCTTTGCCCCGTACCAGGACCCGGTAAAGGTAGGCCTGCCCCCCTCCGCCAAAGGCTTGGCCGCCGATTTGGAAGAAAGCCCAAAAGATGGCCCATAGGGAAGGCTTAGCTAAAGTCTGGTCTTCCCTCATCCCGAGCCCCTAACCCCAAGGTTAGCCTAGGTTAAGGTAGCCTTGTCATGAATCTAGGGCTTTTTTGCGTAGATTTCCCTCTTGTCTGAGCCCTCACAAAGAAGGCCAGGTCCTGGTGTACCTGTGTCTTCCTCCAGGGCGAACCGTGTAGGAAAGGCCTTTTTACACCCTTCCACAGGCTTTACCCCAGGCTCATCCTTTAGGGCATGGGCGTAAGGCTTTACCTGCTGGCGGAGGCCCAGGGCCTGGGCCGAGAGGTCCTGGGCGGGAAAGGGTACGGCCTGGTGGAGATGGCCCGGGCGGGGCTACCCGTTCCTCCGGCCCTTGTCATCCCCACAGAGGCCTGCCGGGTTTATCTCGCCCGGGGGGAGGTACCGGGGCTATGGGAGGCCCTCGAGGCCAAGATGGAGGCCCTGGAGGCCGAGACCGGGAGGCGGTTCGGCCGGGGAGTCCCCCCTCTTCTGGTCTCGGTGCGGAGCGGGGCCCCGGTCTCCATGCCGGGGATGATGGACACCGTCCTGAACCTGGGCCTGGACCTGGAGGGGGTGGAGGGCCTGATCCGGGCCACGGGGAACCCCCGGTTTGCCTGGGATACCTTCCGCCGCCTCATCGCCATGTACGGGGAGGTGGTCCTGGGGGAGCCCCCCCAGGTCTTCGAGGGGCTTCTGGAGGAGGCCAAGCGGGCGAGAGGGGTGGAGCTGGACACGGGGCTAGACGCGGAGGCCCTGGAGGAACTCGCCTTCCGCTACCTCCGCCACCTCGAGGCCCAGGGCCGGCCCTTCCCCCTAGACCCCTGGGCCCAGCTTAGGGGAGCGGTGGAGGCGGTCTTTAGGAGCTGGCAAAACCCCCGGGCCCGGGCCTACCGGCGGATCTACGGCATCCCCGAGGAGATGGGCACCGCGGTGGTGGTCCAGGCCATGGTCTACGGGAACCTGGGGGAGGACTCGGGGACGGGGGTGGCCTTCACCCGGAACCCCGCCACCGGGACCAGGGGGGTCTACGGGGAGTACCTGAGGAACGCCCAGGGGGAGGATGTGGTGGCGGGGATCCGGACCCCTGAGCCCCTGGACCGGCTTAAGGACTACGCCCCCGGGCTTTACCGGGAGATCCTGGAGGTGGCAGGCCGCCTCGAGGCCCAGTTCCGGGATATGCAGGACTTTGAGTTCACCGTGGAACGGGGACGGCTCTACCTCCTCCAGACCCGTTCCGGGAAGCGTACCGCCCAGGCCGCGGTGCGGATTGCGGTGGAGATGGCCGAGGAGGGCCTCATCTCCCGGGAGGAGGCGGTCCTTAGGGTGGACCCCAACACCCTCCCTGCCCTCCTCAGGCCCCAGGTAGACGCGGGTAAGGCCCCCCCGCCCCTGCTCCAGGGCCTCCCCGCAAGCCCGGGGGCGGCCTACGGCCGGGCGGCCTTCAGCAACGAGGCCGTGGAACGGTTCCGGGCCCAGGGGGAGGAGGCCATCCTCATCCGGCCCGAGACCTCCCCCGAGGACATCACCGGGATGTACCTGGCCCAGGGGATCCTCACCGCCCGGGGCGGCCTCACCTCCCACGCCGCGGTGGTGGCCCGGGGCCTGGGGGTGCCCGCGGTGGTGGGGGCGGAGGCCCTTAGGGTCTACCCCGAGGAGGCCCGGGCCCAGGTGGGGGGGGTGGTCATCCGGGAAGGGGACCCCCTCACCCTGGACGGGGGGACGGGCCGGGTCTACCTGGGGATGGTCCCCCTGGTGGAGGCCGGGGAAAGGGCCCTCCTGGATAAGCTCCTCTCCTGGGCCGAACCCTACCGCCGGATCGGGGTCCGGGCCAACGCCGATACCCCTCAGGATGCGGCCCAGGCCCGGGAGTTTGGGGCCGAGGGGATTGGGCTTTGCCGCACGGAGCACATGTTCTTCGCCGAGGACCGGATCCCCTGGGTCCGGCGCCTCATCCTGGCCGAGACCCCGGAGGAGGAGGCCCTGGCCCTGGAGCAGCTTTTCCGGTTCCAAAAGGAGGACTTCAAGGCCATCCTCCGGGTCATGGATGGGCTTCCCGTCACGGTCCGTCTCCTAGACCCGCCTCTTCATGAATTCCTCCCCAAGGATCTGGAGGGCCTACCCCCCACTCCCGAGAACCAGGCCCTTAAGGAGCGGGCCCAGGCCCTGGCCGAGGCCAACCCCATGCTGGGGTTTAGGGGGATCCGGCTTCTCCTCCTGAGGCCCGCCATCTTCCGGACCCAGCTTAGGGCCCTCCTCGAGGCGGCCCATGAGCTCAAAGCCGAGGGCCTGGACCCGAGGCCCGAGGTCATGGTCCCCCTGGTCTCCGACCCCAAGGAGGTGGAAAGGGCCCGGGCCCTGGCCGAGGAGCTTTTCCAGGCCTACGGCCCCATACCCTTCGGGACTATGATTGAAACCCCCAGGGCGGCCCTCCTGGCGGAAAGGATCGCCCCCCTGGTGGAGTTCTTCAGCTTTGGGACCAACGACCTGACCCAGCTCACCTACGGGATTTCCCGGGACGATGCCGGCCGTTTTCTTCCCAAGTACTTGGAGGAGCGCCTCTTTGCCTTTGACCCCACGGAGCGCCTGGACCCTGAGGGGGTGGGCCGGCTGGTCCAGCTGGCCGTGAGGGAGGGGCGCCGGGCCAACCCAGGGCTCAAGCTTGGGGTCTGCGGGGAGCACGGGGGGGAGGCCGGGAGCGTCCGCTTCCTAGCCCCCCTGGTGGACTACGTTTCCGCCAGCCCCTACCGGGTCCTTACCGCCCGTCTGGCCGCGGCCCAGGCCGGGCTCCAGGGGAGGCCGGTAGGGGCCGTGGGGTAGACTCCCCTTGTGCCGCCTAGGCTTCTGGGCCTTCTTTCCGGGGTTCTTCTGGGCACCCTGAACGAGTCCAGCCTCACCCCGGTCCTCCCCCTCCTGGCCCAGGCCTTAGGGGTGGGCCCGGGGTAGGACTTCTGGGTGCGGCTTTAGCCTACCTACCCTGGGGTTCTGGGCCCTCCGCTGACCGACCCGGGCCTTTCGGCTGGGCGCTTTCCTCCACGCCCTCCTGGTCCTCTACCTGGCCGCCCGGGAGGGATGGGGAGGGGTGTACGGCCTGGGCTTGGTGGCGGGCACCGTGGCCCTAGGTACGCCTTTAGGCCCGGCTTTGGGGGGGTGGGTGGCCGGGGCCTGGGGGCCGGAGGTTTAGACCTGTGCCAGACGGTTGGGCCAGTTATTCTCCTCCCGAATCATTCAGCTACGGCAACGCCTTTCCGCCCCCGGGCCACCGGCCCCCTCCTGGAGCGTCTCATACAGGTCTTCCCCATGGTGGTGATCATGGGGGCCCGGCAGGTGGGGAAGACCACGCTGGTCCAGCATCTGCCTGCCTTGGGGGCGCACCGCTACCTCACCCTGGATGACCTGGACCTCCGCCTCCAAGCCCAGGCCGAGCCGGAGGCCTTCCTAGAAGGGGGGGAGCGGCTTGCCCTGAACGAGGTCCAGCGGGTCCCTGATCTTCTTCTCTCCTTCAAGCGCCGACCCCAGGCCGGGCCGGTATGTCCTCACAGGCTCGGCCAACCTGCTTCTCCTAACCCGGTTGGCCGAGACCCTGGCCGGCCGGGCCGTATACCTCCACCTCTGGCCCCTGGCCCGCTGGGAGATCGGGGCCTGGGCCAGGGCTTGGGGGGAGGTCTTGGCCCGTCCCTTTGCCGAGTGGCGGGAGGCCATCCTGGACCTGGAGGGCCCTGGGCGGGAACTCCTGGAGGAGGCCCTTGCCCAGGGGGTTTTCCCCGTGCCCGCCCTACGGCTTAGGGGGTGGGCGGAGCGAGCCTCGTGGTTCCACCTCCAGACCTATCTGGAGCGGGACCTCCGGGAGATCCGGGCGGTGGAAAACCTCCTGGATCTGGGCCGCCTCCTCGAGGCCCTGGCCCTGCGCTCAGGTAGCCTCCTCAACCGGAGCGGGCTGGCCCGGGAGCTGGGCCTAAGCCAGCCCACGGTCCATCGCTCCCTCAACCTGCTGGAGACCGGGTTCCTCCTCCGCCTCCCGGCCTACGCCCGGAGCCGGACCAAGCGCCTCATCAAGGCCCCCAAGCCCTACCTGCCCGACCCAGCCCTGGCCCTGTACCTTTCTTGAGGGGAGGTGAAGGAGCGCCTGGGGGCTTATCTAGAGACCTTGGTCCTCCTGGACCTCCTAGCCTTCCGGGGGGCCCAGGCCGGGCCGCCTGGGCTCTACTACTGGCGGACCGCTACAGGCCCAAAGGGTCCTCGCTGTCCCCTGGTGGCGGGTGGTCTGAGAGCCGGTGCAGGAAGTAGTAGACCTCGTTGGGCCGCCAGCCCAGGGCGTTGGCCAGGCGGTTGGTGAAGTTGAACATGGCCACCACCTGGGCCGCCACCAGGATGGCCTCGTCGGAGAGCCCCGCCCGGCGGAGGGCCTCGAGGTCCTCAGGCCCCATGGCCCCGGGGTGGAGGGTGAGCTTTTCCGCAAACTCCAAAAGGGCCCGTTCCCTCCCTGAGACCTCGGCCCGGCGGGGGTTGGCAGCCAGGACCTCGGGGAGGATGGCGTCTTTGGTGATCTCCCGGAGGTAGGCGGAGTGAGAGGCCAGACAGTACTCGCACCGGTTCAGGCCTGAGACGGCCACGGCCAGCATCTCCCTTTCCCTGCGGGAAAGGGGGCTAGCCTCGTCCCGCATGAGGAAATCGTAGTAGCGGAACCAACGGAGGAAATGCTCTGGGGTAAGGGCGAAGGCCCGGGCTACGTTGGGGACAAACCCCGTCTTTTCCCGGAAGCGGGCAAAAAGCTGCTGGACCTCCTCGGGCAGTTCCCCTTCCTCGGGCACCCGGTGCCAGGCGATGGGCTTTTCCATGGGGCTATTTTAACCCGCGTTTCTAGCTTCGCCCCTTCATTACTCTTTGCATCCGTGCAAGGGGGGTTAGGGCAGGGGCTGGACCAGGTCCTCCAGAAAGTAGCCCTGGGGCTTGCCCCAGGGGAGCGGAAGGGCCTTAAGGCCCAGGTCCTGGAGGCCATCCGGGCTGGGGAGGGCACGGTCCAGGTGGAGCGCACCACCCCTCCAGGCCTGGAGGCCCAGGCCTTTCCGGACGTCTACCAGCAGAACATCCCTGCCTTTACGGTCTACGGGGTGTTCTGGATCGTGCTGGTCCTGGCCGGGTTGGTCCTGCAGGAGAAGCGGGACGGCGCCTTCCAGAGACTGTGGACCGCCCCCGTGGGCCGGGGGGTGCTGCTTTTGGGCAAACTGGCCCCCTACTACCTGGTCAACCTCTCTCCAGATCGCCCTGATGGGTGTAGGCCGCCTGGTTTTCTGGATGGGGCCCCCTGGGCCTCCTGGTGGTGAGCCTGGCCGCAGCGGCCCCGGCCACCGGCCTTGGGGTCCTGGTCTCGGCCCTAGTGCGCACAGAGGCCCAGGCCGGGGGGCTCACTGTCCTCCTGCCCTGCTCCTCGTGTTGTCCACCCTATGGGGTGTTTCGTCCCTTTATCATGCCCAACTGGCTTCAGGCCTTAGGCCTCCTCACCCCCCAGGCCTGGGCTCTGGAGGCTTACCGGGATCAGGTGGGGGTCCTGGCCGGCTTCGCCGGGGCCTTCTTCCTCCTGGGCCTATGGCGGCCTTAGACTGGGGGCATGGGAGGGCAGGGGGTGCAGTGGCTCGAGCCTAGGTGGGACTACCGGTTGAACCGGGCCTTGGGCCTAGCGTTTCTGGCCTTTTTGCCCATCCTGACCCTGGTCTTCTGGCAGGCCATCTGGGAGGAGGCGGTAGCGATGGGGCCCTTGGGGCTCTTGGCCCTCTTTGGGATCCTCCTCCTCCTGGGCGGCCTCTTCCCCATGGGCTGGCTCCACGTCTTCTGGTCCTTCCACCGGCTGGGGACGGACGGGGAAACCCTCCTCCTCCGCTCCCCCTGGGGCGGGGTCCGGCGCTTCCGGGGTGGGCCGGAGGGGGAGGTCTGGGTCGTGTGGCAGGCGGATAGGCCCGTAGACCTCCTGGCGGGGCCTTTCCTCCTCCCCTTGCGCTGGGGTAAGACAAGAAGCTTTGCTGTTTACAGCCCGGGAGAGGAGGACCTCCTCCTCCGCTTGAGCCGACCCACGGACGAGGCGGGGATGTGGGCCCACCTCGAGGCCCATAACCCCCTGGCCTATGGGGTGAAGCGGCTTTTCTGGGCCCTCTTTGCCGTGGAGATGGTTCTCCTCCTCATCCTGGCTGGCCTGGAACTTTGGGGGCGGTTCCTCGAGGACCCGGCCCTTTTCCTCCTCGTTCTCCTCCTAGCTCTTCTCTTCTCCATACCCATCCTGTGGCTCCTGCTCCGGCTGCGCCAGAAGCGGTGAAGGCGTGGCCCTCCTTGGCTCCCTGGAGGCATGGGCAAGCCACCCGATGGGGCCCGTAGGCCTTTCTACCCTACCCTGGGGAAGAGCCCGCGCGGAAAACCCACCCGGGGGGCACCCGGGTGGGCCAGGGTAGAGCCCTAGTCTATGGGGCAGCCCAAAAGGACCGAACGGGCCGGAGGCCTGTGCAACTCAGCCCGGAAGAGGCTATGCCCCAGGAGGGCGTACCCATCCAGGGGGAGCACCCGCACCGCCAGGTCCCGCGCCCCGTCCAGGGGTAGGCGGAAGACCAGGTAGGGACCCCCGCCTAAGGGTAGGCCCAGGACCTCGGAGCACTTCACCGGGACCCGGCCCGCCTCCAAGCCCCTCTGGATGTCCTCCCAGAGCTCCCCCATGGTCCGGCTCAGCTCTGTCCGGAACCGCACCACCTCCACCCCGGCCTCCGCCCGGCGCTCCTCCACCCAGGCCTCCGGTACGTAGACCAGGGGCTGGGTGGCTAGGATGGCCTGGGGGATGGGGTTCTGCAGGGCCGCGCAGGCGGCCAGGAGGGGAAGGGCCCAGGCCCAGCTCAGGATAGCCTTGATCCTCATCCCACACCTCCTTCACCCCTCAGGATAGGGAGGCTAAAGCCGGATGGCGTTTAGCCAAGCTTTAGAAAAACCTGACCGGGATCTGACCGTCTGCCCCTAGCCTGGGGGAGGACGGGGTAGAAAACCCGCTTATCCCCTCCCAGTCTACCCCGGCCCAGGAGGTGAGGCGATGATTGAGCTGGAAAAGGGTTTTGACCCGCAAGCCCACGTGGGCGGACGCTCCCCGGCCACCTGCCACTGGAAGTGCGGCAACGCCTGCGCCCAGCCCATCCTCAACCAGAGCGAAAACGCCTACCTGCGGGATGTGGTGGAGGAGGCCCTGAGCCGGCGCAGCTTCCTGGCGGCCAGCCTGGGGGGGCTTTTTGTATTCTCGGGGTTCCCTAACCTGGTCAAGGCCCAGGGAACCCGTACCCTTGGCTTCAAGCCCATCGACCTTTCCACCGAGGACCGGGTCCTCCTGCCCGAGGGCTACACCCACAACGTGGTCATCCGCTGGGGAGACCCCCTTCTCCGGGGGGCTAGGCGTTTTGACATCCACAACTGGGATGCCCGTTCCCAGGAGGCTGCCTTCGGCTACAACTGCGACTACATCACCTGGCTTCCCCTGCCGGGCTACGCCTCGGGGAACTCGGACTGGGCCCTCATCTGGGTCAACCACGAGTACACCAACCCCGAGCTGATCTTCCCCGGGTACCAGGTGGGCAAGCCCACCAAGGAACAGGTGGACATTGAGCTCGCCGCCCACGGGGGAAGCGTGGTGGAGGTAAGGCGAAACCGGGACGGCAGCGTTGAGTATCTGCCGGTCTCGCGTTACAACCGCCGCATCACCGCCACCACCCTCATGGAGCTCACCGGCCCCGCCGCGGGCCACCCCCTCCTCCAGACCCGGGCCGACCCCAGCGGGCGGCGGGTCTTGGGCATGCTCAACAACTGCGCCGGCGGAACCACCCCTTGGGGGACGGTCCTCAGCGCTGAGGAGAACTTCAACCAGTACTTTGCCGGCCTGGATGCCCTCCCCGAGGGCCTGGTCAAGCGGAGCCACGCCCGTTACGGCCTGCCCCGGGGGGCCAGCCCCCGGGCCTGGGAACTATTCTATGAACGCTTTGACCTGACCCAGGAACCCCACGAGCCCTTCCGGTACGGCTGGGTCGTGGAGATTGATCCTTACGACCCCACCTCCACCCCCAAGAAGCGCACCGCCCTGGGCCGGTTCAAGCACGAGGGGGCCGAGACCACCCTGGCCCCAAGCGGCCAGGTGGTGGTCTACATGGGCGATGACGAGCGCTTTGACTACATCTACAAGTTCGTAACCAAGGGCCGGTTCAACCCTCATGACCGCAAGGCCAACATGGACCTCCTGGATGAGGGCACCCTATACGTGGCCCGGTTCAACCCGGACGGCACCGGGGAGTGGTTGCCCTTGGTCTATGGGTATGGTCCCCTGAACGAGGCCAACGGCTTCCGGAGCCAAGCGGATGTCCTAATCCACACCCGGTTGGCTGCAGACCTCTTAGGGGCGACCAAGATGGACCGGCCTGAGGACGTGGAGCGTAACCCTGTTACAGGGGCCGTTTACGCCGTAATGACCAACAACTCCCGCCGTACCCCCGCCCAGGTGGATGCGGCTAACCCAAGGCCCGACAACCGCCACGGGCATATCATCGAGATCCTGGAGGAGGGGAACGACCCTACCGCCACCCGCTTCCGCTGGGCCCTATTCCTGGTGGCTGGGGAGCCCTCCGACCCCAGCACCTACTTTGCCGGCTTTCCCAAGGACAAGGTCTCGCCCATCTCCTGCCCGGACAACATCACCTTTGACCGGGCGGGCAACATGTGGATTGCCACGGACGGCCAGGACGGCACCCTGAAGAAGAACGACGCCGTCTACGCCGTGCCCACCCAGGGGCCCGAGCGCGGCTATGTGCGGCAGTTTATGTCGGGCCCGGTGGGGGCGGAGATCTGCGGCCCCACCTTTACCCCCGATAACAAAAACTTCTTCGCCGGCATCCAGCACCCCGGGGAAGGAGGCACCCTGGAAAAACCCATCAGCAATTGGCCCGACGGGACCCAGCCTCCGCGCCCCTCGGTGGTTGCCGTGCGCAAGCTAGATGGCGGGGTGGTGGGCAGCTAAAGGCAGGCACTCCCTTGAGGAGGGGTCATGCGGGTCATGGGGTACGGTTTGCTAGCGGCAGCGGGATTGGTCCTGGTTCTGGGTCCGGCCCTCACCCAGGGGGTCTCCGGGGGAGCCACGCCCCGGGTTGAACTGGTGGGGTTCGCCCTCCTGCCTGCGGATACCTTTGCCCCCGGCCCGCCCAGTGGGGCCTACCGCAGGACCCCGGGGTTTCGCTCCCAGGAGGGGCTTTTTGCCAGCCAGCCCGTCCAGGGGTTCAGCGGCATCCAGTTTGGCCCTAGGGATACGTACTGGGTTTTGTCGGACAACGGCTTTGGCTCCAAAGCCAATAGCCCCGACTACCTCTTGCGCCTTTACCAGCTCACCCTTCAGCCCCGCACAGCCCAGGGGGGGTTGGGGCGGGTAGAGGTGAACCGCTTCGTCCATCTGCGCGACCCCAACCGGCGGATTCCTTTTCCCATCCTGAACGAGAACACCTCGCACCGCTTCCTGACCGGCTATGATTTTGACCCGGAATCCTTTGTCATCGCCGCGGATGGAACCCTTTGGGTAGGGGACGAGTTCGGCCCCTACCTCCTGCACTTTGACGCCCAGGGGGTACTCCTGGAGCCGCCCTACCCCACCCCTGATTCCGGACCAGGCAAAAACCCGGGCCGGGACCGGGTGCGCGCCCCCCAAAACCCCGAGCTTCTCCTCAACCCCGTGGGGCCTGGCCAGGCCTGGCCGGCTAATCTGCCCACCTCCCGTGGCTTTGAGGGAATGACCACCAACCCCAGCAGGACGCGGATTTACCTTTTGCTCGAGGGTACAGTGGTAGGGGATCCACCGGGAACCCTGCGCCTGCTGGAGTTTGACCCCGCCGCCCGGCGCTTTGTGGGCTTGGTGGGGCTGTACCCCTTGGATGACCCGGCCAACGCCATCGGGGATATGGCCGTGGTCAACGAGAACGAGTACCTGGTCCTGGAGCGGGACGGGCGCCAGGGTGAAGAGGCCCGCATTAAGCGCATCTACAAGGTGGACCTCACCCGTAAGGACGCCAACGGCATCCTGGCCAAGGAGCTGGTGGCGGATCTCCTTAACATAGCCGACCCCCTGGGCCTGGCCCCCAGCACCCAGGATGGGGTCTTCCGCTTCCCCTTCTTCACTATTGAAAACCTCATAGTCCTGAGCCCTGACACGGTTCTGGTGGCCAACGACAACAACTACCCCGCCACCGGAGGCCGTGGCCCCGAGGTCAAGGACAACACGGAGTTCATCTGGCTGCGCCTAGCAACCCCATTGCGCCTGGCCCCCGGGGTTGGGCGGTAGGCTTTAGGAAGCCCCACCCCAGGGTACAACCTGGGGTGGGGCTGGTCTTAGCCCTGGCCTTGGACCTGGCATGGATGCATACCCCCTTACACGGACGCAAGGGGCTGTATAATAAGGAAGGTCAAGTTAAAGCGAATACCCCCAGGTCCTGGGGGTTCTGCTGGTGCCCTTGGAGCTGGACTGCCCGGCTTCTGGGCCAGGACCGCTTCACGATGCTCCAAGGGAAAAAACCAGGTCATTCTTTCCGGAACCCTGACCTGGTCCTGACACACCCCTGGATAAACTAGGGCCGGTATGAAGCGGCGCGACCTTCTCAAGGCCGGTCTAGCCCTGGCCCCAGGCCTTGCCCTAATGGGCCGGGCCCTGGCCTTAGGGGGTGGCCGCCGCGTGCGTTAAACGATATCCGGCTCTTCCAGGCTCTTAAGCCCCTGGTGGCCGATGCGCCAGGTGCGGCCCACGGCCTCCGGGGGCAGGAAGTACACCGCCAAGACGTCCTCCTCCTTGTTCACCAAGGCCTCGAGGCGGCCCTTAAGGTGGGCCCATTGCTCCCGCGTGAGCCGGGCCTCGAAGACCGAATATTGCCGCCGTTCCCCAAAGCCCTTGAGGAGCTTGGCGAGCCGGGCCCGCCGCCGGTCGTCCGGGGTATCGTAGGCGATAACCAGGTAAAGCTCCCTCATCGCACCGCAAAGGGCTCGTACTGGGGAAGCTCACCCAGGAGGTGTTTCCCCAAAATCCTGGCCTGGGCCAGGATGGTTTCCCGGTAGGTATGACTTTTGCCTAAAAGAGGATGGCGGACCCGCTCGTACAGCCGGTCCTCCCAGGCCCGGAGGAACTTGGGCCAGGCCTCCTTGCGGAGGCGGGGGAAGCCCTCGCTGTCGTCAAAGTCCTCGAGGGTAATCCGGCGGTTATTCAGGAGAGAAAGGACCACGGAGTCCGCCAGGATGCTCCGGAACTCCTCCGTGAGGTCCAGGGCCAGGGAGGCCCGGCCGTACCGGATCTCGTGCAGATACCCCACGTAGGGGTCCAGCCCCGCCACCTGGAGGGCGCTCTCACACTCCTTAGCCAGGAGGGTATAGGCCAGGGAAAGGAGGCTATTCGCCGGGTCCCGCGGGGGGCGCTTGCTCCGCTCGGTGAAGGTGAGCCCCTCAGGAAGAAGCTGGGCATAGGCCCGGAAATAGGCCTCCGCCGCCATCCCCTCCAGGCCCCTCAAGGCGTCCTCATCCTGGGCCCGGTCCAGGTCGGTAAGGAAGCCTTTCAAGGCCTCCCACCCCTCGGCCCCGTTGCGGCGGAGGAGGACCAGGGCGTTCCGGATCTTCCCCAGGACAAAGCGCCGGGCCAGGGCGAGCTTTCGCTTTGGGTCCAGATGGGCCCGGAACTGGGCTACCCTTAGGGGGGCGTTCTTGGAGGGGGTACGGGTGAGGGCGGCGTAGTACCCCCCGGTGGGGGAGACATAGTGGAGGCCGATGCCCTCCAGGGCGCAGTGCTTGAGAAGGGCCGGGGTGACCACGGCGTTCCCAAGAATTACGATCTCCTCCACCCCGATGAGGGGACGCTGAAGGAGGACCTCCCGGCCGGCCCGGCGGGCCACCTTTAAGGTCCCTCCCTCCTTGGAAAGGTAGGCCTCCTCTAGGATGTAGACGACCCCCACCCCACCACCCCCTTGCGGTAAAGCTCGGGCTGGCAGGCTGGCCGGACGCTGCACCCCTCGCACTTGCTCCGGGGCACCTCCACCCTGGGGGGCTGGGGAAGGGTGAGGAGGCGGCGCATCCGCCCCACGGCCTTCTCCACCTCCTGGAAAAGGGCCTCCGTAAGCTCCACGGGGCGGCGCTGATGGCTTTTGTGGTAATAGACAAAGGCCCCATCCGCCTTTAGACCCCGGCTTTCCTCGAGGCAAAGGACCTGGGCGGCAAGCTGCACCGCGTCTGAAGGAAAGGCCTCCTCCCCCGCCCGGCCCAGCTTGTACTCCACCAGGTAAAGCCGGCTTCCCCGCCACTCCAGCCGGTCAATCACCCCCACAAGCCCCAGCCGGTCCGACCAGACCACCACCCCCGAGACCTCTCCCTTTTCCGTATAGGCCAGCTCGTGGAGATAATGCCCCTCCACCAGGTGGTGGTTTTTGTGGACCTCCCCCAGGACCCACTCCAGGTAGAAGCGGCGCTCGCAGTAGACCACGGTGTTGACCTTGGAAAGGGGAAGGTAGTCCATGATGCTCAGCCTAGAAAAGTTGTGTCGCCCCCTTGGGTTGCAAAGCTGGGTTAAACTACCCCTAAGATGGGGGAAAGACTAAACCGGTTCATCCGCCTCCTCCTGGAACACCCCCAGGGCCTCAAGGCCACAGAGCTGGCCCAACGCCTGGGGGTGAGCCGGACCCACATCTACCGCCTCCGGGACCGGGCCCAGGAGCTCGGGTACTGGGTGGCGACCCACGAGGACCTCCCCGGGGTCCCCCGGGGGTATCTCCGCCTAGACCTGGACGCCACCCCACCCCCCATAACCCTCACCTGGGCCGAGGCCCAGGCCCTAAGGGAGGCGGTGGAGCGGTTCCGCCCCCTGAGCCCTCTGGCCGAGGAGGCCCTTAAGCGGCTTATGGAGCCCAGCCTTAGGGCCTCGAGCCCGGAGCCTGTCCTTTACTCCCCCCTTCTGGACGAGTTTCCCCCTGGGCTCTACGAGAAGGTGGCCGAGGCCATCCGTAAGCGCCGCACCGCCATAGTGACCTACCAGAACGCCAAGGGGGAGGTGAAGACCTACCCCTTTGACCCCTATATCCTTATCGCCCGAGACCCCCACCTTTACCTCGTGGGGGCGAACCACCGCCTAAGGGAGGCGGGCCTGGACCCGGTGCACGAGCTCAGACTGGACCAGATCCAAGCTTTTAAGCTTACTCCACACCGCTTTCCTAGGCCCAATTTTGACGTGAGGGCATATGTGCGAGGCCGGTTCAAGGCCTTCGCTGGGGAGGGACCGCCCCTAAGGGTCCGGGTCCGGTTCAGCCCAGAAAAGGCTGGCTTCATCCGCCGCACCCGCCGCCACCCCACCCAGAGGACGGAGGACCTGCCCGACGGGGGTGTGATCTGGGAGGTGGAGGTGCCCCTTTCCGAGGACCTGGTCCACTTCATCCTGGGGTACGGGCCCCATGCCCAGGTCCTGGAGCCCGAGGCGCTCCGGGCCCGGGTGGTGGCCTGGGCCCAGGGGGCCCTGGAGGCGAATCTGTCGCCTGAAGGGGCGACAAAGGGGGCGTAAGGTGGGTAGGGATGAGGCGGATTCTAGGAATCATCCTGGCCTTGGGCCTCTTCGCCTGGGCCCAGAGCGTGAGCGTAGGCGTGGTGGTCTACCCCACCCGGTCGGGCTGCGACCGCTTCATCGTCTACACAGATATGGGGTATGCGGTCCTGCAGCTTTGTTCCATTGCCATTAGGGAGCCCGAAGAGGGGGATGTAATCGTGGGACCCTTTGAATCCTTTGGCTTTCAGTCGGTCCTCAATGTCACCAAGGGGGTACAGTACCGGGTTTGGGTGGATAACTACTGGCTAAGCGCCTCGAGGGCGGTGGAGCTCTATCTCACTAGATAGGGGTGGAGTGTGGTTGAGGCCAGAACCGGTTTAAGCGAGCCCAAGGATTTAAGCGAGGCCAAGAAGGTGGCCGCGGAGGTGCGGGCTGGGCGTGCTCCCAAGGAGGCCCTCCTCCCCCACTGGAGGGGGCTCGCCCCAGCTGAGCGGGCGGAGCTCGAGGCCTTCCTGGAACGCCTAAGCCCGCCCCTCCTCCGCTACCTCCGCCGGGCCCCAAAGGAGGAAGGGGTGGCCTATACCCCCCATACCCCCCAAGGGAAGACCCACACCCTTTACCTCCGCCCCCTCCCGGGGGAGGTCCAGATGCGGGCGGCCTACGAGATCGCCCAGGAGGGGTTCCTGGCCTTCCTCGAGGCCAGGGGTTACCCGGTGGTGGGGCGGGGGGAGGGGTGGGTGGAGGTTTACCAAAGCCCTGCCCTCCCCGAGCCCCCTTTGGAGGAGTTTTGGCGCGCTTACCTGGACGAGGCCCTGGGCCTCGAGGGCCTCTCCCGGGGGCTTTTGGTCCTCCTAAACTCCGTCACCCTCGCCCCCAGGGGCATCAGCGCCCCCAAGGTCCCCGTGCCCACCCTGGGGGTGCGGGACTTCCTGGCCAGCTGGTATTTAGCCAGCCTCCTCGAGGTCAAAGAGCGCCTAGCCTGGCGCAGGCGGGAGATGGCGCGCCTCGAAGAAACCCTGGCCGGGGCCTCGGAGCGGGAGCGGAAGGGCCTAGAAAGAAGGCTTAAGGAGCTCCAGAAAAAGCAGGCCGAGGAGGAGGAGAAGTACCGCAAAGCGATAGCCGATAAGTGGGCCGAGGTCCGCAGAGAGTGGCTTAAGACCCGAAAGGGCAAAAGATCCAAGTCCGGCCTACCCTTCTGGGCTCTCAGGACCTTGGCCCTAGGGGCCAGGGGTCACGAGAAGCTCTGGGACAGGCTGGACCCGACCTCGCCTAAGGCCCCCAAGCCCATCCGTCGTCTTGGGGCCTACCTGGGCTTTTTTGGTCCCACGGCCAGGCGCCAGCTTAGCACCGCGGTAGGCAATAAATTCTCCAAGATCCTGGAGGAGTTCTTGCGCCTTCTAGCCCTCCAGACTCCTGAGGTCCACATTTCCCCCTTGGTTGGCTCTGAGCCCTTCTTATGGGCCCCACGTCCCCCCGGGGATAAGGCAAAAGTCTGCTACGCCTGTGGAAACCCCTTGAAAGGCTCGGAAGAGTTCAAGGCCAGCAAATTCATCTTCGCGGCTCCAAGCCAACGCCTCCAGGGTGGATACGCTCAGGAGGAGCCCCCGGTCTGCAGCGCTTGCGCGGGGCTCGCTCTCCTTTCCCCCCTCAAACCAGGGTCGGGGAGCGTCCTGGTCCGGATCGGCCGGTACGAGGCCCCGGAGGCTGCCCACTACTTCGCCCGCCTCCTCGCCGCCGGGACCCTGCACCTGGCCGCGGGGCGGTACCTGCTCTTAAGGGCCCAGGCGGTGGGGGGGAAGCCCTTAAGCGAAAGCTTCGGCCGGGTGGTTTACGCCCTTCAGGTTCTGGGGAAGGAAGTAAACCCCAAGGTCTTGCGCCGCTTCCCCATCTTTTTGATGGAGGGGGGCCAGGAAATCCCCTTGCCCCGGCGGGCCCTTTGGCTGGCTCATGTCTTACAGGAAGCTTTCCCGGCCCAGCCCGTGGAAGGAAGCGAGGCCAACCGCGACCTGGCCGAGTCCCTGCGCTACGCCCTGGCCGACCTGCCCTGGCACGCGGGGTACACCCTGGCCCGCCGGTACGGCTGGGCCAAGGCCTGGACCTGGGCAAGGGGGTTGGCGGAGTACAGTCTGATTTTGGAGGAGGAGATGGGTATGGAGGAAGCCAAGCGGTTTAGGGACACGGCCGGGCTTATCGGCCTCCTTGAGGCCTGGGCCCAGCTTGTGGAGAGGGAGGCAGGGGTAAGGAGCCAAAGGGCCAAGCGGGCCCTGAGGAAGCTTCTGGAGAACCTGGAGGAGCCGAGCCGCTTCCTCTACGTGGCCTCCTACGAGGTGAACCAGACCGAGGCCCGGCTCGACGACAGCGACCAGGGCTCCTTCTTCTACCAGGAGGCCAAGCGCCTCCTAGGGGAAGCCGGCCGGCCCATCCGGGAGGAGGAGGAAGGGGGAGGGCGCTACCTCCGGGTGGGCCAGGACGACCTCTACGCCGTTTACACCCACCTGGCCCAGGGCCTTGAGGGCAAGGAGTGGGAGAAGTTCCTCTACGGGGTGCGGCTGGGCCTCGCGGCCCGCTTCCCCCAGTACATCCGGCAGGATTGAAGGAGGTTAAGCCATGGCCAGTGGACTGAATCCCAAAGGTGAGCTCTTTCACTGGGACCTTTACGCTTTGCTTTACGCCCCCCAGGAGGTCTATTTCGGGCATGAACTCCAGGTCAACGTCAACCTGATTGAGACCGTGACCCTTCCTGACGGCACGGAGCGGGTCTACCTTTCCCCCACCAAGCGCCGGGGCGTGGAGCGGCGGGCCCTCCTGTATGCTCCGGTAGGGGATAAGTTCCTGACCGACCTCCTGGGCTGTGGCATCCCCGATACCTGTGGCCGGGAGACCTGTCCCATCTGCCGGGTCTACGGCGCTCTGGTCACGGAGAAGCGGGGGGATATTGAGCGCACCACCTTTATCGGCCGGCTCACCCACGGGGGCGGCGTGGCCATCCCGCCCCTGCCCCCGGAGGAGAAGCAGCGGGCCATGCACCCCTCGGACCTAAGGCGGGAAGCCGGAAATGAGCCCCAGCCCTTCAAGCGCCAGTACGGGGCCCCGGGCCTCCTCTTCCCCGTGTACAACCACGTCCTCTCGGCCACGGAGGAGGAGTTCCGGGCCGTGGCCTACGCCTTCCTGGAAAGCCTCCCCCGGCTCGGGGCGGGGAACCCCAAGGGGCTCGATGTCTACGAGGACGAGGCCTTCGGCCCCTACCTGGTCCTGGACCGGTACCGGGCCCCCCTGGGCCGGCGGGTGGTCCTGGACCCCACCCTCAAGACCCCGGAGGAGGCCCTCGAGGCCTTCCGCCGGCGGGCGGCCGAGGCCCCGGAGGCTGACCCCCTCTTCCGGCGCCACCGGGGCCGGGCGGCCCTGGAGGAGCTCAGGCGGCTCGCCCGGGCTTTCGTGGAGGAGGACCTCAGGGCCCTGGAGCGGTGAGCCATGTACGCCCTCGCCCTCTGGATCCGCCCCACCGCGGCCCTGACCTTTAGGGTCCTGCCAGGCTCGATCTTGGACATCGCCACCTACCCTTTCGTCCCCCCTACGACGCTTTCGGGCTGGCTCCGGCGGCTCTTCTGGGCTAAGAGGGGCCTCCCTTTCCCGGACCTCAAGGAGGGCAACGACCCCAGGTTCTACGTCCTCCCCCGGGGATATATCTCCCTAGGGGCCTACCCCGTGGGGGGGTACCGGATCCACCGGACCCACCGGCACGGGCCGCGGAGCTTTTACCACAGCGAGTTCAGCCGCCTTCGCCGCTCAGGTAACCCACCCAAAGGAGGGGATCTCCAGCTCCACACCTGGGAATACCTCTTGGCCAACCGCTTCCTGGGGGCGTTGGTGAGCGAGGAGCGGGAAGGGTTGGAAGCCATAAAGGGCCTGGTGGGCCATGGGGCCAAGCTCGGGAAGGAGGGCTTCGCCTACCTGGAGGAGGCGGGAGAGGTCCAGGAGGTGGCCTTCCAGGACCTTAGGGCCCAGCCCCTCACCCCCCTTAAGGCCGGGCATTGGCGGGGCCGGGTCCGGGGGGCCTATCCCCTCTACCGCTACCGCTTCGGGAAGGGAGAGGACCCGGACCCCAGAAGCCCAGACCCAAGCCCGGTGGAGGGGTACGAGGGAGGGTACTTTGTCTGGCCCGAGGGGGAGGGGAGTTTCCGGGGGTTCCTCCTGGAGGGGTATGGCTTTGCGGAGGACCTGGTCCAGTTCTTTAGGGGGAAGGATGCCTGAGGGGGTGGCACGCGTCTTCTTTCGGGAAAGGGAGGTGGGGTTCCAGCTCCTCTCGGAACACCACCGGTTGGTCACGGAGCTTTTGGAGGCCTGGCGGGTGGGGGAGGCCCCCCTCGAGGCCCACCCCAGGACCAGGGGTAGCCTCCTCCGAGCGGCCCGGTACCACGACTCGGGCAAGGTCCACCGCTTCCGCCTGGAGCCCGGTCCCACTTATAGCTTTAAAGGGCACCGCTTCCTCCTGGACCCTGCCCTCCAGGAGGACCCCTACGCCCAGGCCCTGGTCCGGGGCCACCACGACTACTCCACCCCGGAGGTGGTGGGCCAGGCCGCGGGGCTTCAGGACCCCCGCTTCCCCGAGGACCTCTTCCTCCTGATGATGGCCGATCAGCTCGAGGCGGAGCTTTTGATCCGGACCCTCGAGGGCCAGCCCGGGGAGGTCCGGCCCTTTGTGGAGTTTGACCTTATCCCGGAAGGGGAAGGGGTTTATGAGCTGGACCCCTGGCCCTTCACCCAGGAGGAACTCCGCCTCGAGGTCCGGGCCTACTTCCGGCCCTACCCCGGGGGAAAGGCTAAGGCGGAGCTTAGGGAGGAAGACCTCAGGGCGATGGAAGCCTGGGCCCAGGCGCTTGCCCAGGGGGATGGGGAGGAGTTCCGGGAGGAGGTCCACACCCTCACCCTCCGCCCCTGGCCCCGGGGGGAAAAGCTCCCGGAGGAGGCGGAGGCTTTTTACGCCCTCTTCGGGCTTAGGCCCAGCGGTTTCCAAAAAAGGGTCTTTGAGAAGACCCGGGAGGAGGCCTTCCACCTCCTCCTTGCCCCCACCGGGGTGGGGAAGACGGAGGCCGCCCTCTTCCCGGTCCTGGCCCGGGGGGGGCGGGCAGTGTATGTCCTTCCCACCCGAAGCCTGACGGATGACCTCGAGACCCGCCTCCAGGGCTACCTAAAGACCCTGGCCCGGCACACGGGCCGCCCCCAGCGCCTCATCCTGGACACGGGGCACCGCCAGGAGCGGCTTATCCTCTGTCCCGATGACCCAGAATCCCCCCCGGATGGCAAGCCGAAACCCTCCCGGGAGCGGCACCTCTACCACGGGGAGGTCATCCTCACCACCCTGGACAAGTTCCTCTACCGCTATTTCGGCTACGCCGAGGGGGTGAAGTCCTACACCTACCCCAAGCGCATCCACGACGGCCGGACCCGGATTATCTTTGACGAGGTCCACCTTTACGAAGCCACGGCCTGGGTCAACTTCCGTCTCCTGGTGGAGGCCCTTTACAAAAAGGGGATAGAGTTCCTCCTCCTCACCGCCACCATGCCCCAGGCCTACCGCCAAGAGCTCGCCCAGGCTTTGGGCCTGCGGGAGGAGGATTTCGTCCTGGAGGCCCAGCCCGAAGGGGAACGCCCCTCCCGCCGCCTCCACCTCCACCCCGTGGGGGAGGCAGAGGTCTTAGACCGCCTGGAGGAGCTGGCCAGGGAGAGGATAGGGCGGCGGGTTCTTCTGGTGGTGGAGGAGGTGCGGCAGGCGGTGGAGCTTTACCGGCGCCTCCGGGGGGAGGGGGTCTACCTCTACCACGGCCGCCTGGCCGAGGGACAGCGGCGGTGGGTTTACGGGGAGGTCAAGGCCCGGGACGGGGCCAAGAAACCTTACCTCCTCATCACCACCCCGGCCATCGAGGTGGGGGTGGACCTGGATGCCGAGGTCCTCCTCACCACCCTCTGCCCCCCGGAAAACCTCCTCCAGCGCCTGGGCCGGTGCAACCGGAAGGGGAAGAGTGTGGGAGAGGTCCACGTGGTGGGGCGGTCCTACCCGGCCTATCTGGGCGCCCTGCCCGAGGGGTACCTGGAACTTTTAGAAAGCCTCCAGGGCCAGGACCTGGCCCAGGGAGGGGAGGGCCTTTTCCTCCAGGCCATCCGCTACCCCCGCTACCTAGACCCCCGGGCGGAAAGCCTTTTCGGAGGGCTTTATGATTACGTCTACGGTCTGGACCTCACCTACGAACCCCTCCACCGGAAGGGCTTCCTGGCCACCCGGGGCTGGACCCCAAGCGTGCGCCTCGAGGCCAGGAACGGGGACTGGGTAGAGGTGGGCGTGAACCTCCTCATCGCCAAAAAAGAGGAGGAGGTCCACAAGGCCCCGGTCTACGAGCTCCACTTCGCCAACCGGGAGGAGGGGGGGGGCTGGGTTAAGGATAAGGAACCCCTGCACCGCGGGGGCGAGCTTTACGGCCGGACCCTCCTGGTGGAGTACCCCTTGGCCTACGAGCCCGAGATCGGCTTCGCTGAGCTCCCCAAGGTCTTCCGCAGGGGGTACCACCCGGACCCGGAGCGGGTCGTCCTCATTTATGAACCCGCGGGGGCAGAACTGGAGGGCGTGGTAGAAAGCGACGCCCCCAGGCGGGTGGTCCTCTGGTTCCTGGCGGATTCGGCCCTAGTCTCCTGGGAGGCGGGCGGGGCCATGGCCGCCGAGGCCCCTGAGGCCGAGGAGGCCGAGGAAGAGGAGGCCTGATGCCCCAGGCCTGGGTGCTGGAGCTCCAGGGCCCCAAGCCTCCCCTCTACCCGGGGCGGTACGCCCATGGTCTCCTTTTCGCCCTCTTGAAGGCCGCGAGCCCCGGTCTCGCCTCCAGGCTCCACGAGGCTCCCCGCAAGCCCTTTGCCCTCTGGGGTCTGCCCCAGGAGGGAGGGCTTCTCCTTCGGGTAAGCCTCCTGGACGAAGCCTTGCTGCCCCTCCTCCTGGAAAAGCTCCTAGAGCTCGCCCCAGGCCTCCCCCTGGGGGATACCCCGTACCGCCTGGTCCGCCTCCACGGGGAGGAGGCGGGTCACCCTCTAGCAGGCTACGCCTCTTGGGAGGCCCTTAAGGAGGCCCCGCCCCTCCGGGAGGCCCGGCTCCGCTTCCTTACTCCCACGGTCTTCACCACCTCCAAGCCCGGGGGGAGGACCCGGTACACCCCTCTTCCTGAGCCCCGGCTCATCCTTCTCTCCCTTCTGGACCGGTGGCAGGCCCATAGTCCCTTTCCTTACCCTCCGGGCCAGGCGGCGGCCTTAAGGAACCTCTTTGAGCTGGACCTCGAGGTGGCCGGCTTCCGGAACCTCCGTTTTGCCCGGGTACAGGCCGGCAAAGCCTTCCTGCCCGGGTTCATGGGCGAGGTTCGTATCCGGCTTTGGAGCGATAGCCTCGAAGCCCAGGAAGCCCTGGGCCGGCTTGCGGTTCTAGCCTTTTTTAGTGGCGTGGGGGCTAAGACCCCTTATGGGATGGGCCTTGCCATCCCGGAAGGTGGTTCTCGCTCTGCTTAGCGCACGCGGCGGCCACCCCCTAAGGCCAGGGCCCGGCCCTGGCTGAGTTTTTGTTGTCCTGAACTGGATAAATCCCTCTTCCCTTACCCTCTTTAGGCCCAAGTCGCGTGCGCTTCCCTTGGGAACGGGTTTTATGGGGCCTAAAGGGGGGTCTACCCCCCTTCCCCCTTGCATTTTCCCCTGGGGCGTGCGTAAATAGAGATACGGGCCCCGGTCTGGGCGCTATGGAGAAGGGGTACCGTCGCAAAGGCCGTCAGCCTCGTAGAGGATTGAAACATAGCGGCCAACATCACCTACCTGCAGGAGCTCCAGGGTCGCAAAGGCCGTCAGCCTCGTAGAGGATTGAAACTAGAAGCTTGCCGATGGCGCCCTTAATAATGCTCCCCGTCGCAAAGGCCGTCAGCCTCGTAGAGGATTGAAACATGGACGGCTCAGGCCCCCAGGGGGGGGCAGTTTGGGTCGCAAAGGCCGTCAGCCTCGTAGAGGATTGAAACGTGCGCAGGAGCTCTTGCACCACGGCGGCCTGGTACGTCGCAAAGGCCGTCAGCCTCGTAGAGGATTGAAACCTCTCCGGCATCCGCAACGCCGCCAAAGCCTTCCTCCGTCGCAAAGGCCGTCAGCCTCGTAGAGGATTGAAACCTCGGGAGAGACCACGAGGAGGTCCTGGGCGGGGACGTCGCAAAGGCCGTCAGCCTCGTAGAGGATTGAAACGGCGAGGAGGCGCCGCACCCCGATGACTTTTCCGTGTCGCAAAGGCCGTCAGCCTCGTAGAGGATTGAAACGAAACGCCCCAAGCCAAGCCCTCTCTGCCCACTGCCTGTCGCAAAGGCCGTCAGCCTCGTAGAGGATTGAAACGGCAAACACGAAGGCGGCGGGGCAGTCGGAATTCCGTCGCAAAGGCCGTCAGCCTCGTAGAGGATTGAAACAGCCGGCTGCCGGACGGGCGCTTCGTGGCCGAGGTGTCGCAAAGGCCGTCAGCCTCGTAGAGGATTGAAACCGCCTCCTCAAGGAGCAGGGCCTCATGGATCTCTTCCGTCGCAAAGGCCGTCAGCCTCGTAGAGGATTGAAACTCCCTGGGAAATCCTGGAGGCGGCGGCTAGGGGGTTAGTCGCAAAGGCCGTCAGCCTCGTAGAGGATTGAAACTTTTATCCGTTTCGTTGCCATGTTTCACGCTCCCTCGTCGCAAAGGCCGTCAGCCTCGTAGAGGATTGAAACAGCCGGGGGCGGGGGATAAGGGTGTCCCCCTAAGGGGTCGCAAAGGCCGTCAGCCTCGTAGAGGATTGAAACCTTGACCTGGGCCAGAATCTCGCGAATGCGGGCAGCCGTCGCAAAGGCCGTCAGCCTCGTAGAGGATTGAAACTCTGTCCCCGGCCACCTCCCCCCGACCACTACTCTGTCGCAAAGGCCGTCAGCCTCGTAGAGGATTGAAACCGCCGCCACTTGGAAGCGGTGGCCGAGGTGGACACGTCGCAAAGGCCGTCAGCCTCGTAGAGGATTGAAACTGGGGGAACATCGTCCTGATTGAGCACCCCACCCTGGGTCGCAAAGGCCGTCAGCCTCGTAGAGGATTGAAACCCCCCCACCACGAAGCCGGCACCGAAGCGAAGGCCAGTCGCAAAGGCCGTCAGCCTCGTAGAGGATTGAAACAGAAGAAGAAGAAGAAGAAGAAAAGCACCAAGGCCATCGTGTCGCAAAGGCCGTCAGCCTCGTAGAGGATTGAAACCTCCTTGAGCTTCCGGTAGCGGTACGCCAACCAGACCGTCGCAAAGGCCGTCAGCCTCGTAGAGGATTGAAACGAGATTGTGCTCAAGGAGAACCCCCTGGAAATGGAGGAGGTCGCAAAGGCCGTCAGCCTCGTAGAGGATTGAAACTGGTATGCCCTCCACACCCCCGCCGCCCACCCGGTAGTCGCAAAGGCCGTCAGCCTCGTAGAGGATTGAAACGCCAATATCCCTATGGAGGCCTTTCAGCAATATGCCAGTCGCAAAGGCCGTCAGCCTCGTAGAGGATTGAAACTGACGCTTTCCGAGCTCGCCCGAGAGGCCCTGACGATGTCGCAAAGGCCGTCAGCCTCGTAGAGGATTGAAACAAAATTTTTTGCGATTTCATATTTCTTAGAGATAAGAGTCGCAAAGGCCGTCAGCCTCGTAGAGGATTGAAACGCCCTTTCCACGACGCCCGGGACTACCCTTCCCGAGGTCGCAAAGGCCGTCAGCCTCGTAGAGGATTGAAACTCCCCCGCCTAGCAGGACCAGAACCCCCACCCAGGGGTCGCAAAGGCCGTCAGCCTCGTAGAGGATTGAAACCTGGGTACCACTCCCTGTCCGAGGACGCGTTTGGCCGTCGCAAAGGCCGTCAGCCTCGTAGAGGATTGAAACACCTCCACCACGTCCTCTTCGGAGGACGGCACCTGAGTCGCAAAGGCCGTCAGCCTCGTAGAGGATTGAAACCTGGAGGCGCTGGGACAGAGGCCCATGGGCCCCAGGGTCGCAAAGGCCGTCAGCCTCGTAGAGGATTGAAACGAGGGGGTAGTCCTCCCCCACCTCCTCGGCCACCCAGGTCGCAAAGGCCGTCAGCCTCGTAGAGGATTGAAACTGACGCTTTCCGA
>FWWM01004558.1_pt1 | contig 32049 bp, 36 predicted proteins | sample 2228351 | NCBI WGS metagenome assembly FWWM01 (sample SAMEA103939774, study PRJEB20133) | metagenome | reverse complement strand
GAGGAGGAAATCCAGCCTTTGCACATCACAGCAAAGGCCGCCTGACGATGACCCGTGGCCAACGCCGAATTTACACCATCTTGACGGACACGACCCAAGCGGACCGCAAACGATATCGTCCGCGTGGTGGAGATGCACCGCAGCGAACTCGCCAAATTGAACAGGTCGCAAGCGTCGGCCGGCGAAACCGGGTGAACTCGCGATCGCTGCAGCATCGAAGCGGGTGGCGATACGGCCGGCTTTTTTGAAACAACCCTCGCCAGCGACACGCTTCGGCCCCGACGTCCCGAGAAGCGGAGGGTCACCCACGCGACGCTGGCGACCCTCCTTGACGCCCGGGGCCTAACCAGCGTCCCGGCCAGTTTGAGCGACCGCATCATAGCGCAGATTATTCTGGACATGCCGCACCCCCGAAACGCTTTCGGCGCAATCCTCCGCGCGTCGCTTGGTCCAGCGATCGTCGACCGTTCCTGTCAGCTGCACCTCTCCGGCCGACACGCTGACTTCGATCTCTGACGCATCGATCCACATATCTTCGGTCAACCGATCGTTGATATCGTCGCAAATCCGCTCGTCCGAGCGCGCGTAATTTTTCGGCCCCCGACCACGGTGATCAACTTCGCGGCGTCGGCGTGCATCACGATCGCCGAACCAGGAGCGAAGTTCGTCGCCCGCGCGCTCCAGAAAACCGCGCTCGTCCTCATCGCTCGCGGGGCGAACGCGGCCACCATAGGGCGAGTAACCGCGCGAGGGCGGGTAGCCGAACTCGCTCGGCCAGAACCCTGGCGTATCCTGTCCATGGTCATCGAACGCCTCCACGCGCGAACTGCGCCCGTCTGCGTAGGGCGCGTCGCCCCGTCCCGTGCGATCATCATCGTCGCGATAGCGCGAAGTACGTCGCGGTTGTTCGCGGTCGCGAACCGGTTCTCCGGCCGCGACATATCGCCGCGCCGCCTGTTCGGCACGGCCGCGATCCCACTGTCGGTCGCTGCTCGCGCGTGGATCGTAATTGGAATTGTCGGAATAGTCCCACAACGGTGTTCGTTCATCAAAGCGGCCCATCATCCATCTCCATTGTCGAGCGGGCGGCAGAGCCGCGGGGCGCGACCTGCCCCGCCTTCTTCATCGACGCCTGCATAAGCCGGAGGTTCCCGGACATTTTTCCGCGCAGGCACACTGTTCGGCTCGCAGTGGACGCAGCCTTCGCGGCCGTTGGTCGTTGATCGGAAAGAGTTCCCGATCGCGGGCTGGACACAGGAAGGAACGAGGATGGAATGGCCGTTGATGACAGTGCTGGGACCGATATTGTTCGCGGCGGTTCTGCTGTGGGTCATGGCGCACAATCGCCGGACGAAAGCCGAAAAGCGCCGCACTGAAGAGGCGACGCGGCTGAGGCGCGCCGAGGAGGAAGAGGCGCAGAAAGCGCGCGAAGGCTGAAATCTGGATGGCTTCCCTTTTCGGTCGCCGGCCAAAGTTCAGACCGCATCGAAAGCGCGATGCTCATGCCACCACAAAAAATCATGTAGATCTGGGTTAAGGTCGAGTTGCGTCGACCGTCCCGCCCTCCCGCTCCGACACAAGGGGGCAGCGGCTTGGCGCAACGACGAAAACCCTTACCGGAGCAGAAAAGGCCCCGCGTTGCCGCGAGACCTTTTCGCCCTCATTCGCATGGCTACGCACGAGGATTGCTCGCGTTCGGGGGTCGTTTCCGAAGCACTTTAGCCGCGTCAACATAGCCCATCTGCCGGCGCGCTGATTCACATAGATTAGTGAATGGACATTTCGATGCGTCTGCTACCCGCAGGCGAAATTCGCTCGCTTGAAGAACAATCCAAGCACTTAACTCTCCACCCTATAGTGGATCGGCTTGAAGCTGCCGCCGCAGCTGTCGTAGGCCGCACAGGCGGTCAGCCCGACCACCAGGTCGGCAAGTGCCCGCAGCCGGATGTAATCGCCCGCGCGGGTTCTTGGCGGGTCGACCCGCAGTCGGCCGGTGGATGCGACCGGCACGTTCATGAAAATGTTGAAGGCCACCGGGAGCGCGTCTTCGGCGATGCCAAAGGGTGCAAGCGCCTCCGCCAGATTGCCAAAACAGCCGCGGTGTTCCGGCTTGTCGGGGTAGAAATGGCGGAAGGTGGCGTGACTGCACGGGGTGAGCAGAAAATCATGAACGCCTGCACGGTCCTCAATGATTTCGAGCATCGCATTCGACCGGTTGGACCAGAGACGGTTACCGGTCGTAAGTCGGATCGTCTCCTCATAATCGAAGGTGCGACCGTTAGAGAGAGTTTCGCGGACATCATCGGCCATATATGCGAGCAAATCGCTGACCTGCCCGCCCTCGGCATCGACGACGCGCAAAATCTCGCCCGCCTTGAGCGTGAAGGCGGTGCCGCTGCGCGGCGGAATGACCCGCGTCACGTATTTGCCCTCGGATCGTTGAATGGAGGTCGCCATTCGGCACCGACATTGCGCCCGCTATACTGGGCTGCTTCGCTGGTCTCGCCGTGCCGGGCAAGCATGGGGTTGATGCTGCCAGCCAGCGCCTCGTCGCGCGCGAGGATTGCCGCACGCATGCGTTCATAGCGGCCCTCGCGGCGCAGTTCCTCGAACTGGTCGTGCAAATTGAACACGAGGACCGGATGCGGAAAACGGCGAGCCGGACGAGAGGCTCGCGGATGAAGCCCCACCACGAAAAAAGCCTCCCCGCCAAAACTGAGCGAAAAATGCGGATTATCCGGATCGGCGCATACGCGCGGGTCGGCGGCAAGACCTTTCCAGGCGTCCTTGTCGGCAAGCGATTGCAGCCGTGCCCACAGCGCCGCTTCGAACTCCTGCTCGTCGAGATTGCCCGGCGATGCGAACACGACTGCGAGACTGCGAAAGCCGACGGGGTCGTCCCGATAGCGCTTCGCCCAGGCAACGAGCGCGCTGTGGATTTCGAGATCGTTCCAGGCGCTGGTCAGGTCACGTGCCGGGACGACTTCGATGCCGCCGCGGGCGAGCGCGGATTTGGCACCGACACATGGAAAATCCGGACTGGCGATGAACTCGCCAAATTCGGCTGCGAAGGGAGGGGTCGGAGACGTTTGCATGCGGACTGAACGATCAATTCAGGCGGTGGCTCCCTTGTCGAGCCGGTTCAGCGATGATTCGGGCCGCCAACTTAACGCAGGTTAGGCAAGCACCCGTGTCGACGCTCGGCGCGCCCAGCAAGGGCACGGCGCTATGTTTTGTTGATCTGAATTGATTTAGAGGCGGCCTGGCATTTTGCGCTCCGCAGCGCGCGGAACCGGGGGCTTGCGCGGCGAGTCATTATTCCGCGGCGCAGGAGATTTGGGATGATCGATAGAAGGCACGAAATGCTCGACGCAGCAGCGACGATCGTTCTCGCCGGCGCCGCGACGCGAGGTCTTCGGGTTGCGACGGCCGAAACCTGCACCGGGGGGCTTATCGCCAGCTATCTCTCGGCGGCCGACACCGAAGCGCGCTGGTTCGAAGGCGGTCTGATCGCCGCAACCGACAAGGCACTGCACGACTTGCCCGGTGTACCGCCGGGACTGCTGGCGGAATGCGGCGCGGCTTCCTGCCCGGTGGCGCTCGCAATGGCGAACGGCATCCGTGTCCAGTCAGAAGCCGACGCTGGTCTTGCGGTGACCGGATACTTCACCCCATTTCCCGACGACGGCGACTATGGCCGACTGTTCGCAGCCGCTTGCTCGGGCGAACGGGCCGAATGCCGCGCGTTTCACCTCGGCGTAAGCCAGCGTGCGAGCCTGCGCGAACATGCCGCGCTGGCAGGCCTTTCCGTCCTTGCCGGCATCATCCAGAAACATCCTACGACCAGAGGTTCATCGACAGGCCTGACCATTCCCCCTCGTTGATATCCACGCCACGCTAGCCTGCCTTCAGACCATCAGATCGAGAAGATCATCGATTGCCGTCACCGCAAACCCGATCGCGCTGTCCGAAATTCCGTAGGGGATGAAAATCTCGCGCCCAACCGCCATTGCGCCGCAAGTGTAGACAACATTGGGAACATAGCCCTCACGATCGCTTTCAGCGGCCGACAAGATCGGGCAGGCCGTGCGCCCCAGCACCCGCGAGGGATCGTCCCGGTCCAGCAGCGCCGCGCCGAGGCTGTATTTGCGCATTGCCCCGACGCCGTGGGTTAACAATATCCACCCTTCATCGCATTCGATGGGGCTGCCGCAATTGCCCATCTGGACAAACTCCCACGGGTATCGTGGAGCGATGAGCGGCTGCCCCTCATCGCGCCAGCAGGTCAATTCGGGTGATGCAAGCAAGGTGATGTTTTTGCCATCCTGCCGCCCGACGACCAGATATTGACCGCCCACCTTGCGCGGAAACAACGCCATCCCCTTGCTGCGCGCCGCCCGGCCGGAAAGCGGCTCGAGGCTGAAGCTTGTAAAATCCCGGGTCCGTAACAGCTCGGACCGGATGGCGTGGCCGGAATAGGCTGTGTAGGTCCCGAGATATTCGGTGCTACCGTCGTCGTGCGTAAACTGGACGAGCCGAAGATCTTCCAGCCCGTTGCGCTGCGCCTCGGTTACCGGAAACAGCACCGAATTCGAGATAGCGCTATCGGGTTGACGATGCACCATGGTGATATCATCGGCCCCGACCCGGTGCCGGTCGTCGGGTACCGCGGCCATGGCATGCCCGGACTGGGGCCACAGTGCGAACTCGCCTCCGGGGCCCACGATGCCTTCGCGAAAGGCGACCGAACTGATATGGCCCTCCCCGACCGCGCGCATCGACATGACGAAGCGTTGCTGGTCCGCGCCCATCCCGCTTTGGTCTGGATGGGCAACGATGCTCGGGTTCATGAGAGCCGCCGCGGCATAGCTGTATTCGTGGCAGAAATAGGCTCCGATCAGCCGGCGCTTGACGGGCGACACATCGCCCCGGGCGATTGCCATGTCTTCCGCAATCCCGTCGAAACGTTCGTCGAAAATCTGGCCGATTTGCCAGTGTCGTTCCGAAAAATCCTGCCACACGCCATCAAGTTCCATCTCCGCTGCATGCTCGTCCAGCGCCAAGATGTCCGCGACGAGCAGTTCGGCGCGCGTGCGCTCCGATACATTTTCCTGCCAGGCAAGATGGAAGGGCCGAAGGACGACACGCGAAGGGTCTGCAGAAAGTTTTTCACCGAGGATTCGAAGCGGCGATCTCACGGCCCGGCAATCCAACATCGCGCGCTCAATCCTCCAGTCAGGCAGAAGGAGGATAGGGCTCTCTCCCGCGTCGGTGCAACCCGAAATGCCGTGCTACCGTCTTGTGTCTCAACGTGCCAGCGCCGTCCTGGCTCGCTTGGCCGCGGCACATCCGCTGCAACCGACGGGACCAACGGTCGACCTATCGCGCGCCCCGAGATCGTTCGACGGCTCAGCTGTTGAACCAGGCGGCAAGGAAACGGGCCCCATCGTTCGCTTCGATCGCACTCCCGTTTTCGGCCCAGAGGCACTCGCCGACCCCGGCGGCAACCCCGCCAACCGAGACCCTGCCTGCGAGCGGGACAAGCATCAATTCGCCCTTGGCATCGTCGAGGGGCGCGAGGTTGCGGCCAACGAGATGCGCAACGCCGAGATGAGCGCTATCGAGCAGATGTTCGCTCGATTGGGGATCGACGAACCGCCGACAGTCGGCGGACATTGGCGCGGCATCCGCGACCGCCGCGCCATCGTCGAGGTGAAGCGATCGCGGCCGCCCATAATCATATAGTCGGTATGTGACGTCGGAATTCTGCTGGATCTCGATGAGCGTGACGCCGCCTCCGATCGCATGCACGGTGCCGGGGGGAATATGAAAAAACATACCCGCACTGACGTCGTGCCAGGTCACCAACTGCTCGAGCGTTCCCGTGCGGGCCGCCTCTTGCAGAGCCCCTCGATTCAGCGGCTTTACCGTGCCGATGCCAAGCTGCGCCCCCGGTTCCGCTGCGAGCACGTACCAGCATTCTTCCTTGCCGGCAGCCAGACCGCGCGCCCGCGCCTGCTCGTCATCGGGGTGAACCTGGATCGACAGTCGTTCGGAGGTGAAGAGATATTTCACGAGCAGCGGGCAACCGCTGGGCGGTTCGAACCAGATCTCCCCGATCTGCTTTTCGACCGAAGCAAAAGGGGACGGCAGATCAGCCACGCCCCACGGCTTCTCGACATATCGGGTCAGAAGCTTGCGCGCAGGGGTTTGCAGCGCCGTCATGAGATTGCGGCACATTGATGTGGATATTCGCGGCACCCCCCGATCGCGGCGGGACCATCGCCGCGATCAAGATAATGATGGGCGCGACCGGCGCATAAGCGCTGGCCGCGCTCCGAGGCGAAACGTCGCATGGGCGGTTGCCTGCGGTCAGAAGGGGTAATTGATGCCGTAATAGCCATAGACATCCCGGCCATATTGGCGATCGAAACTGGGCTCGTCATCGCGGCCGTAGCGCGGCGCTTTTTCGAGTACCGCCTTGTCGAGGGTGACGACATAACCGCCCTGCTGGGTGTCATAGGTCAGGATTTCCCAAGGCAGCGGATAATAGTCGCTCCCGATACCGAGAAACCCGCCGAACTGGAGGACGGCATATTCGACCTTTCCTTCGCGCTTGTCGACCATGAAGTTGTAAATGGAGCCGAGCTTTTCGCCGTCGCGATTGTAGACGGCGGTGCCCTCAACCTTGTTCGACGCAATAAGACCCGAGGTTTCGTTGGTCGCGATATCGGTAGCGGACATGAGAGGTTCCTTTTCCATCGGTTGAGAATAGGCAACGTCCTCACTCGCCAATCTATCCCGCCAACTTCATTAACCTGGGTCAATTGATCGACCTCGCCCGGGCCTGCTGCGTTGGATCGAATGAGGAGATTGCGCCGCGTGGAGCTGCCCGAGGGAATCACGGAAGTTTACGGCGGGACCCGGCTCTGGGATCGGCATGCCAGCCCGCTGTCGATCCTGCTTCTGACATCCATATTGGGGTGGGCCATGGCAGGTCAGGCGGGCGGCCAGCCAGCCCCCATAACTACCCGGAATTTTTCCGATGCACAGTTGAGCGTCAAACTACCGGCCATCCTGCGCAACGGCGAGTTTTTCGAGAGCCGGATCGAGGTGACTGCGACCACTTCCCTGTCCGATGTCCAACTTGCGATCAGTCCGGAGCTCTGGCGCGATATCACGATCAACACCATGATCCCCGCCGCCAGCCAGGAAAGTTTCGAACGCGGCGAATATCGGTTTTCATACGGACGCCTCGCCGCCGGCGAAACACTGGCGATCAAGATCGACGGCCAGATCAATCCGCCGCTCGTCGCCGGGACCGTAGGGGACGTGGCAGTTTTTGACGGTCGGCGACTGATCGGACGGCACAAATTCAACATCCGGGTGTTGCCCTGATGGATATCGTATTGCGCGCCTCTGCGATGTTTGCGCTTCTCTACCTGTTGATCCGGCTGCTCGGAAAACGCGAACTCGGACAGATGACGCCTTTTGAACTTGTGCTGCTCGTGGTGATGGGCGACCTCATCCAGCAAGGCGTGACGCACAACGACTTCAGCCTGACCGGTGCGCTTCTCGCTATCTCGACGTTCGCCTTCTGGGCGCTAGCGCTGAGCTGGGCCACCTATCTGTTTCCGCCGGCCAAAGATTTTTTCGAAGGGAAGCCGCGTGTGATCGTGCGCCATGGCGAGATCCTGACCGACAATTTACGGCGCGATCGACTTACCCGCGACGAGATCCTCTCGGAAATGCGGTTGGCCGGTATCGGTCGTCTATCCGCCGTGGCCTGGGCGATATTGGAGCCGCAAGGCAAGATCAGCTTCATCAAGCAGGACGATGCGACGCAGGCACAGCAGGGCGATCATGACCTTCCGGCAGGCTAGCCGCAGGGCAATAGCTGGCCGCTGCCGCCTGCCGCATGGCAGCACCCAAGAGATGGTCGGCGCAGCGTGCTATCCCGCGACGGGCAGTCCGTCCATCCCGGTCGCCGAGCAATGGAGGCACATATGTGGGCAGGTGTAGAACTCGGCGGCACCAAATGCATCTGTACCTGGGGTTCGGGACCGACCGACGTGCGCGCGCAGGAGGAAGTCGCTACCGAGAACCCCGAAGTCACACTCGGGAAGATCGCGCGCATTCTCGCGCAGTGGGATTATCGGGCGCTCGGTATTGCCAGCTTTGGTCCGCTCGATCTTGAACCCGGATCACCAACCTTCGGCACGATCCTCGACACGCCCAAAAAGCCGTGGCGCGGTACCAACCTGGTTTCGCTTGCAAAGGGACTGCCTTGCCTGATCGACACCGACGTCAACGGCGCTGCAATGGCCGAAGGCCGTTGGGGCGCTGCCCAGAACTTGCGCAGCTGGGCCTATATCACGGTCGGAACCGGGGTTGGCGTCGGATCGATTGCCAATGGCGGCATTCTGCGGGGCGCGGGCCACAGCGAAGCAGGCCATCAGCGGATTCCGAAACTACCCGGCGACCGGTTCGCGGGTAGCTGCCGGTTTCACGGCGATTGCGTCGAAGGATTGGCAAGCGGCCCGGCTATTGCCGCCCGAACGGGCCGCGACCCCGCCGCCTTGCCAAGCGACGATATCGCTTGGACCCACGTCGCGCACGCGATCGCGATGCTCTGCCATAATTTGGTCCTTACGACGCTGCCGGAGCGCATCCTGCTCGGCGGCGGCGTGATGACGGGCCAGCCGGATTTGCTCGAAAAAGTCCGCCATCACGTCAGGTCCAGCCTCGCCGCTTACGGCGGGCGCGCGCCGGTCGAGGAGATGATCGCATTGCCTGCTCTTGGTGCCCGGGCCGGAGCCCTGGGTCCGCTTGCTCTGGCCTCAACACTCGGTGGATAGCCAGGCCTGGAGCCGCGCCGCGCCGATCAGGGTGCTGCGAATATGGTTCGATCAGGCGCGCAGCCACCCGAAGCGCGATGTAGCACGCCTTTCTGCCTGGCACTCCGGCCACCGCGAAAGGGGCGCCCAGGCATCGCCCCTGCCCGCGACCGGCCGCGTCGGCCGGTTCGCTCTTCGCGTCAAAATCCTCGGCTGCCGGCAGGCCCGCGGAACGAGAGCCGCAATCGGGAATTGAGATACGAAACCGCACAAGGGAGATCATCATGGCCGCGAGACCCTATTGGAAAGGTCAGATCAGGCTCGCACTGGTGTCAATACCGGTCGAGATCTATTCGGCGACCCGAAGCGGCGCGACGATTGCCTTCAACCAAATTCACGAGCCGTCGGGCAAGCGCATCAAATATGAGAAGATTGTGCCGGGCATCGGCCCCGTCGATGTCGACGAGATTGTAAAGGGCTTCGAATATGCCAAGGACGAATATGTCCTGCTCGATCAGGACGAAATCGAAGGCGTCAAGCTGGAGAGCAAGAAGACGCTTGAGCTCACCCAGTTCGTCGAGGCGCATGACATTGACGCGATTTATTTCGAAAAGCCCTATTTCGTCGTGCCAGCGGACGACTTGGCCGAAGAGGCCTTTATCGTCCTTCGCGAGGCGCTGCGCCGCAGTCAGAAGGTCGGCCTGGGACAGCTCGCCATGCGCGGGCGTGAATATGTGGTGAGCATCAAGGCCTGCGGGCGGGGCATGGTGATGGAGACGCTGCGTTATGCCGACGAGGTTCACAAGGCCTCGAGCTATTTCCGCGATATCGGCGACGAAGATCCGGACGACGACCTGCTCGATCTCGCCACAACCCTGATCGACAAGAAGACCGGCAAATTCGACGCCAGCGAGTTTCACGATCGTTATGCCGAGGCGCTGCGCGACCTCATCGAGCGCAAGAAGAAGGGCAAGACCCTCAATATCGAAAGCGGAGCCACCGACAGCGACCCGCGCGGCTCCAACGTGGTCGATCTTATGGCCGCGCTCAAGAAATCGATCGGGGATAAAAGCGACGGCAAAAGGCCTGCCGCAAAAAAAGCCTCCAAACCTGCTGCGAAGAAAGCCGCGCCAAAGCGCGCTGCGCGCAAACGAGCTTGAGCATGGATGCGAGGGCGTCATCCCCGCTCCGGGCCGAAACGTCGACGTGCCGGATCGCGTCGAAACGCATAGCCGTGCCTGACATGCTCGTTGAAAAATGCGCCCGCCGACGAAGCCAGGCAGAATGCGTCAAATACCGATTGGGGCACAGCGTCGTAAACATAACAGCCGCCGTGCCGGAACCGGATGGAGAGCGTCCCGCGGTCGGCATCGTAGGTCACGCGTTCGATCAACGAAGAGCCGGGGAATCGATGGGCGCGCATGATAGCGCAGCGCGCGAAGTGCCGCGTCGTTCCGTGCACAACCGCCGCTGGCAGTCGCACGCCTCGGGTGACGTCTCTCCTCGCCGCGATGGCCCCGCGCAAGGACAAGCATAATGGCACCGGCCCAGGGCGGTGAGCGACTGCGCAAGATGGCCGAGCATCGCGGGTTTAAACTGCTGCGATCCCGTAAACGCACGCCGGGGGCTGGAGACTACGGAAAGTTCGGCCTCGTCGATCTGGCCGGCGAACCGGTGCTCGGCATCGGACCGCATGGTCTCACCGCGACTCCCGATCAGATCGAGGCCTATCTGCGCAGCAGCAGTCAGGAAGCTTGGAAGCGCGCCGCGAAGACCGCAACGAAGCTAAAGCAAAAGCCGCGGCCGGCGGCGCGGGCCCGTGACAGCGAGGCTGCTCCAGTGGCAACCGCCCAATCGCGCTCGGCCCCACAGAAAAAGACGCCGAGCCGCGCCGGGGCGGCGCAGCAGCCTTTGCGCAGCGGCAAGTGCCCTCGCAAGTCCGAACCAGTGCTGCGCATAGTATCCAACGAGGAGGCCGACCCGGCGGAGAACGCCAGGCTCACTGTCCGTCCCGCCGTCCCCGCCGACGCGGCCGCGCTTGCATCGCTGCTCGGCGCGCTCGCCGGCGAGCCGGTCACGAGCGCGCAGGCACGGAACCACATGGTCGCCATGAAGAAGGCGGGAGCAGGATTGATCGTCGCCGAAGACGATATGGTGGCGGGCTGCTGTGCATGGACGACAATTGCGACGCTACAGCATGGTCTCATCGGCCGGCTGACGCTGCTCGTGGTCGGCCAACGCTACCGACGCCGGGGCATTGCGACAGCGCTCGTGGCATCGGCGCGCGAGGCCCTGGCAAAGGCCGGCTGCTCGGCCGTCGAGGTAATGAGCGACATCCAGATCGATAATGCCCATAATTTCTTCCGTGCGCTGGGTTTTGCGCAGCAGAGCTACCGATTTGTACGGTCCGTCGAATGATCAGATCGACGCAACGATGGTCCAGCACCAAGCGTAGATCGATTAAAGGTGTGGCAGGCGCACGCGCACTACTGGTCGCGGCGTCGTCTGGCAAACCATGCCTATCTTGAGCCTCTTCGCGGCGACCTTCGTGAAGATAAAAAGCGGTCACAGCGAGCCGGATAGCCCCGATCCCGCGAACCTTTGTTTCTGATCGACAGGAGGATGAAAAAATGCCCTTTGGCATCGACCAGCCATGGCAACAGCTTGCCATCTTTGCCGCCGGTGCAGCGCTGCTCCTCTTCCTGCTGTTCAAAATTCCCTACGTCGGCCGCGCCTTGCGGATGCTTGTTTCCCTGGTCCTGCTCGCGGGTGCGATCTTCATCTTTCTGGAACAGGCTCCCTACGATCCTAGCCTGTCGAGCGTGCACAAACGCCTGGGCTTCGATTCGCAGGAGGTGGTCGGTGAGGAGGTTCGCATACCGCTTAGCCGTGACGGTCATTTCTGGGCGACGGTGCGGGTGAACGGCACCGAGCAAAGGATGCTCGTTGACAGTGGAGCGACGATCACCGCCCTGTCGCCGTCCACTGCGACGGCGGCGGGCGTGGCAAGCGATGCCACATTGATGCCTTTGCTTTTGAAGACCGCCAACGGCACGGTTCGCGCTGCTGCCGGGACTGTCGAACGACTTCAGGTCGGGACGATCGAGGCGCGCAATCTCAAAGTCGTGATCGCCCCTGGCCTCGGTGATGTCGACATCGTCGGGATGAACTTTCTGTCCGAGCTCCAGTCCTGGCGCGTCGAGGGCCGCACGCTCATCCTCGTTCCGAAGTCCGCCGAATAGGAATTGTGCCGGGAACCGCAACGGCGATCCAGTCATTGATTGCCAGACGAGCAAGGAGCAATCATGTCTTCACTGACTGCCGTGGCGCTCAACTGTTCGCTGTCCGCCAAGGGCCGCGACAGCTCGACCGATGCCATGATCGATGTACTTGGGGAGCAATTTGCTGCGGCGGGGGTTGCGGTCGGCAAGCCGCTGCGGATTGCCGCGCATCAAGTCCACTGGGGGGTTTCGTCGGACGAAGGAGCCGGAGACGAGTGGCCGCGAATACGCGAGCAGATACTCGCCGCCGACATCCTGATTTTCGGCACCCCGATCTGGCTGGGGCAGATGTCGAGCGTAGCCAAACTTGTTCTCGAGCGCATGGATGCATTTCTGAGCGAGACCGACGAGAGTGGCCGGATGCCCAGCTATTCGAAGGTGGCGGTCGCGGCGGTAGTGGGCAATGAAGACGGCGCGCATCATGTATGCAGCCAGATTTTTCAAGCCCTGAACGACGTGGGTTGGACCATCCCTGCCGTTGCTGGATGCTATTGGGTCGGGGAAGCGATGGCGTCGGTCGATTTCAAGGACCTTCTCCACCGACCGCGCTCGGTCAGCAACACGGCCAAGATGGTCGCGACAAACGCTGTCCATTTAGCCCGGCTCCTGAAAAAGTCACCATATCCAGGCTGACCTCGTTGATCACGAGCGCAGAACGATACCGAGCGCAACCGGACGTAACCGGGCGAAACTATCGGCCCCGCCGGGCATTGTTTCAGAGACGCGGTACGATCGGGAGAATGACTCTTGGGAAATCCATCGACCACCGGCACCGGGCCGGTTCATCCGGCCCATGGCCTCCTGCTCGCATTTCCCATTGCGTTGTTCACCAGCGCTTTGGTGTCCGACATTGCCTATTTGAACACCGCCGAAATGCAGTGGAGCAATTTTGCTGCATGGTTGATTGCCGGCGCGCTCCTGTTTGCGGCGCCGGTTCTGCTTTGGGCGGTGATCCGGTTGTGGCGTCGGCGGCAGGACCGGGGCCGGCGGCGCAGCTTAGCCTATTGCTTGCTCCTGCTGGTGATGTGCTGTGCCGGTCTCGTGAACGCCTTCCGGCATAGCATGGACGCCTGGAGCTCGGTCGGCACGCTTGGGCTCATCCTGTCAATCATTTGCACGCTCGCAGCGCTCGCTGCCGGGTGGCTGGCCTATAGCGAAGAGCGGATCGCACCATGATTTTTCACCGGAAGATCGCCGGCCTCATGGCCGCCTCGATGCTGGCAGCCTGTAGCGCGGGCGAAGATGGCCTCGACCAGACCGGGCCGCGTCCGCAGCTCCCGGCCGCGGGGCAGACGCTCGTTCCGGAGATGAAAATTGCGCAGCCGGCGGGATGGAACGGCGAGTTGCCGACGGTTCCCGCAGGGTTCAGCATCACCGCGGTAGCGACCGGTCTCAAGATTCCGCGCCAAATCCTCGTGCTTCCCAATGGCGACATTCTCGTGGCCGAGGGCTCGGGCGGCAACGCGCCAAAACTGCGACCCAAAGATGTGATCGCAGGCTATATCAAAAGCCTTGGGAAAAGTGGTGTCGAAGGTGGTGACCGGATTACGCTGCTGCGCGATGCCGATGGCGACGGCAGACCCGAGCTGCGGACGACCTTCATCGACAATCTTGATGCCCCTTACGGTCTCGCGCTGGTCGGTGGGCAGCTGTATGTCGCAAATCAAGGCGCGCTGCTGCGCTTCCCCTACCGCGAAGGCCAGACGCGCATTACCGCCAGAGGGGTCGAGGTCACCAAACTGCCCGCGGAGGTCAACCACCATTGGACCAAGGCGCTTGTGGCAAGTCCCGACGGTAGCAAGCTTTACGTCGGGATCGGCTCCAACAGCAATGTCGGTGAACGCGGGCTCAGCATCGAAGAGAATCGGGCCGTGATCTGGGAGGTCGACGCTGCAAGCGGAGCGAACCGTATCTATGTTTCGGGGATCCGCAATCCGACAGCGCTCGCGTTCGAACCCGGCTCCGGCCAATTATGGGCCGTCGTCAACGAGCGCGACGAGCTTGGGGCCGAACTCGTCCCCGACTATTTGACAGCGGTTCGGGAGGGCGCCTTTTATGGCTGGCCGTACAGTTACTGGGGCAAGAATGTCGATCCGCGCGTCCGGCCGCAGCGACCCGACCTCGTGCGCACGGCCGTAACTCCCGATTACGCCTTGGGTTCGCACGTCGCGCCGCTCGGCCTCAGCTTTGCAAGCAACGGCGGTTTTCCCGGCATTGGTGACGGCGCCTTCGTCGGGGAACATGGCAGCTGGAACCGCCGAAAATTGGTCGGCTACAAGGTCAGTTTTGTGCCCTTTGCTGACGGTCGTCCGGCCGGAAAGCCGCGAGACTTCGTGACCGGCTTCATAGCCGCCGGAAAAGCGCGCGGGCGGCCGGTGGGAGTGACTTATGATGCGGTGCGCGAGGCACTATGGATCGCGGATGACCTCTCCAATACCGTGTGGCGCGTCACAAGATCACCGCCCGTTGCCCTCACGGCGCCGGTCGGCGGTTTACGCGAGCGCTAGCGGGGTCATGCGGCGATTTTCTGCGAGGGTGATGCGGACGATAAATACCGCACACATTCCCCGCCTGTGGCGCCGAAGGTGTCCGGACGCGGCTCGCCCGCTTGAACGCGCCCCCGCGTCGGGTTCCGCTGCTCTGGCCCGAAAGCGGCTGGCCTTGCCGCTTGCGAAAGGAGAAACCCGCGCTGGGCAGGGCGCGGTCCGATGAAAATCGCCACCTTCAACGTCAACGGGATCAACGGGCGTCTCCCCGTGCTGCTCGAGTGGCTCGAAGCGGCCCGGCCGGACGTCGTTGTGCTGCAGGAGTTGAAGGCGCCGCAGCTCGCCTTCCCTCGTGCCGCGATCGAAAAAGCCGGATATGCGGCCATCTGGCAGGGCCAGAGCAGGTGGAACGGAGTTGCGCTGCTCAGTCGCATAGGCGAAATCCAGGAAACGCGGCGGTGCCTGCCCGGTGACCCGGACGACCGCCAAAGCCGCTATATCGAGGCCGCGGTGGGCGGTGCCCTGATTGCCGGCCTTTATCTGCCCAACGGCAATCCGATGCCGGGTCCCAAGTTCGATTATAAGCTAGCGTGGATGTCTCGCCTTGACGACCATCTCAAAAGCTTGATCGACCTGAAAGCGCCGGTCGTCATCGCGGGCGATTTCAACGTCATTCCCGGCGCACTCGACGTCTACAAACCGGAAAGATGGAAGGATGACGCACTTTTCTCTGCCGAAGCCCGCGCCGCCTTCGAGAAGTTGCTCGCGCAAGGCTGGACTGATGCCATCCGCCACCTCTACCCCGATGTGCCCATGTACACCTACTGGGATTATTGGCGCAATTCCTTCGAACGCAATGCCGGCATCCGGATCGATCATCTGCTGCTCAACCCTGTTGCAGCAAAACGGCTTGTGGCGGCCGGCGTCGATACCGAGCCGAGAGCCCGGGAGAAAAGCAGCGATCATACCCCGGTATGGATTGAATTGACGAACCGCAAATAACGGGGTTTCGCCCGCATGCCCCAAAGCACCTACCAGAGCGCACGCGTCTCCATCCACGCCAGCACATCCGCCAGCTTGAACCTCGGTCGCGGCACCCTGCCGCGGCTGACGTCATATTCCTTCGGGAATCCGACCGGGCGATCGCGCCGATAGCGATCGATCGTCCGGCGTGAGAGCCGGGCGATACGCGCGAAATCCTCGACGGAGATGAAGCGCTCGGCGGCCACCGGGGCTGAACCAGCCCGCGTCACAACGCCTCGGTCTCGAGAGCGGCGTGCATTTATCGCGCCCGACGCTGCTTGCTGAATTCGCGATCACTCGCGATGAAGCGCTCGATCATCGGCGGAACGAGACGCTCCGGCGGCAAAGCGGCGTCGAGACCGGTCAATTTTGCATGGATGAGCCCATAGTCTCTCAGTTCGCGCATCAACGCGCCCGGAAGTTCGATGGTCAGCTTGACCGGCTTCTCCTCCGCGATCGGTCCGAGGCGAAGCTTCGTCATATCGCGCCTCCGCGTGCCCGTTCCTCGAGGATGAGGTCGCGGGTAACAATTACGCGAAAGGCAAAACCGGGCCGAATGGTGAGCGTCGGCGGTACCGAGAGTTCGCGTTCGACGACCCGCCGACCCGCCTCGTTCGTACTGTCCTGCAGACCCGATCGTAGGGCGCGGACCAGATCGTCATCGCCGCCTCCAGCGAGTTCGGTTCCGACACCCAGCAGCGACGATATCAGCGCCGCGCGCAGCATCCGGCCCCAGTGATTGTTCACCCTGTCTTCGAGCCCCGCCATGCCGGCCCCGTCCGCGCCCGGCTGGCGATCAAGGTGGATCGACCTGCCACCCGGGAGGATAAGCCGGTCCCATGCAAGGAGGACGCGGCGCTGTCCCGCCGCGATCTCGCTGTCATATTCGCCGACCAGTCGCGCACCCTGCGGAATGAGAAGTACTCGTCCCGTCGGGCTGTCGTAGACATTCTGCGTGACCTGCGCGGTGATCTGCCCGGGAAGGTCTGACCGGATGCCGGTGATGAGCGCGGCGGGAATGATAGTCCCCGCCTGAATAATATGGGGAGAACCCGGCCTGGCGATCCGTTCGGCGCTCTCGATCGCGCCGCGCATGCCTCCGGCAAGAAAGGCTTTCCGGGACCCCGCGGCACCGACCGGAACCGCCTCGCCGCCGGCAGGTGTCGTTGGCGCTTCGACGATGGCCGTAACCGGTGCCCCGGCCGAACTCCCGGCAAGGAAGAGGCGGCTGGCTTCGGCGGCCTCGCGTTCCTGCAAGGCACGCTGGCGGGCCTGTTCACGCGCATTCTGGCGCGGATCAAATGGCGGCGACGCCATTGCAGGGACCGGCACCGGCACCGCGTCGCCCTGGCGCTGGGCCGCCAAGATCGGTCGCCCGAGGTCGCCTGGCAAAGGCGGGCCGAGTTTCGGAACCGCTCCATAGTCGGCGGGCGCACCGGTCACATTTTCGGACCGGTTCGGAGCCGACACCTCATAAAGTTCGCGCGCGACCTTCGGATCGGCAGGTCGTAGCGCCCAAAGCAGCGCACCGCCGATCGCAATTCCGGCGCTGCCGCCGACGATTGCAAGCGTCTTTCGTGACAGGCGCATCACGCCGGGCATCTCGCCCTGCAGGCGAAAAGCGTCCGCGCCGCCGGATGCGGGCATTGTCGCTTCCTGGCCGGCATCTGCGACCGGCGCGGCGCTCTCGATGTCCTCGGACCGGCTCACGGGCGCAGCTGCCGCGACGGTGCATCGCGTGCGATGCGGACTTTCTTCGTCCCCTTGCCGTTTCCGAGCCGCAGCTCGCCGCGCTCGAACAGCCGGTCGACAATCATGAAGCGGCCGTCGACGCGGTAGTTGACCAGTTCGGCCGCGCCCGTCTCGCCGACCGCGAAGAGCGGCGGCATGTCTCCGGTGCCGACCAACGGTCCGAACTCGACGAACAGCTGGCGCCCGTCGTCGAACGCCCGCACGGGCCGCCACGCGACCTTGTCGCCGCTGATCCGGTAGCCGAAGTGGAGCGAAGGCAGGTCGATTGCGCCCGCAACCGTCGCCGCCGGTACAGGCTGGGCCTGTGCGGCGCGTAGCGCAATCAGCTCATCCTGCGGGTAGCGCCACGAGACCGCCGCCATGTAGGTGGAAGGCGTCGCGCGCAGCTCGATGTGATAGGTTCTGCGGCTCGTGTTGATGACGAGGTTCGTCGCGATATCGGGGCGCGTCGGCTTCACGAGGATATGCACGCGCCGTGACTTCCCCTCGCCGCTCAGAGTATCGCCGATGATCCAGCGCACCGTGTCGCCTGCGGCGACCGGACCCGGGCCGACGAGCTCCTCGCCTTCCTGCAGGACGATGTCGGTAACCTGCCCCGGCGCCGTATAGATCTGGAACAGCGCCCCTTCGGCCCAGGCATATTGCTGGATCGCACCCAGGAAGGTCGAGCGCTCGGGCTGGATGCGCGCCGCGTCGTTGGCGCGGCCGACCTGCGCGCGCGGGTCGACCGGCGACGCGGCGAGCGGCATGGCCAACAGCGCCGCGCTGGCGAGCAGGGAAATTTTCATCATTGACTGAGCTCCTTCGAGAGATTGATCGCAGTTACCCGCAGTCCGAGCGGGTTTTTCTGCAAGGCTTCGGGGGTCCGCGGCGGCTGGATCGTGACGGTCACGATGGCCGACCAGCGCGACGTTTCGACAAGGCCGCCGTCCTGGAAGCGACGCTCGGTCCAGGCGATACGGAAGCTGTCCTTCGACGCGCGGATGACGCTCGAGACGTCGATAGCGACCTGGCGCTTGCCGACCTCGGCAAACGGGTCGTTGTTGCGGGCATAATCGTTGAGCGCCTGCGCCCCCGACGTCGCCGCAAAATCATAAGCGCGTAGCCAGTTGCGGCGCAGCACGACGGGATCTGCGGGGATCGACCGGATATGTTCGATGAAGCGCGCGAGATGGAATGCGATTTGCGGATCGGTTGGCGAATAGTCGGCATCTGCCGGCGCGACCGCCCTCGCCTCGCCGAGTTTGTCGACCTCGACGACCCAGGGTGTGATGGTCCCGCGCAGCGACTGCCAGACGAGCGCCGAGGCGAGCCCGCCAGCGAGCGCGAGGCAGCCGAAGCAGGCAAGGCGCCAGTTTTTGGCCTGGACCCGCGCCGAACCGATGCGATCGTCCCAGATCTGCGCGGCGCGCTGGTGGGGCGTTACCGGTTCGGGCAATTTGCCATAATGCTGCTGGGATCGTCGGAACATTTCTATCAATCCTTCTGGCTGATGTCCGGGGATGCGCCGGCGCCATGGCTGTCGCATTGCTTCAGGGTCTGCGCGCCGATCGTCGCGCCCGAGGTGATCGCCTGCCGCCGCTTGATAGCCGCGGCCCAGGCGGGCTGGTCGGATACCCCGGCGCTTGCTGCCGCGGGCGAATCCTTGCCGGCCTGCCCCTCGGCAAAATGCTGCCGAGCGCGGTCGGCAGCCCGCCGCAGCGGCGATCCGGCCCCGCCCGCCGCGTCGCGGGCGACATGAGCGACGCCAGCGCCAAAGGACCGCATCCTGGACTTGCCGGCAGCGCCCCGGGCATAGGAGGCCGAGGTCGACCCGGCGGCGCGCGCGGCTCCCGCCGCTCCCTTCCCGGCCATCGACGCGGCGGCGCCAGTCGCCAGTGTCGCTCCGGCGGCACCGGCGGCGATCGTCGCGCCTGCCGCAAGGGTGGTCCCCGCGGCCGCACCGGCACCCAGCTGCGGCCCTCCGGCGACAATGCCGTTTGCGACGCTCGGCCCGAAGATACCGAGGCCGAGCAGCGTGAGCGCTGCGAGCGCGATCGCCATCACCTCGCGAATGTCGGGCTCGGTTCCGAGCCCGGCTTCCATGAAGCGTTCGAAGAGGGTGACGCCGATGCCGGTGATGACCGCGAGCACGAGCAGCTTGATACCAGAGGAGATGACATGGCCGAGGACGCGCTCGGCCATGAAGGCGGTGCGGTTGAAAAAGGCGAACGGCAGCAGGACGAAGCCGGCGAGCGTGACAAGCTTGAATTCCAGGATCGTGACGAACACCTGCACCGCAAGAATGAAGAAGGCGAGCACGACGATTACCCAGGCGATCAACAGGATCAGGATCTGGACAAAATTGGTGAAGAGGCCGACCGGACCGACAAGATCGGCGGTCGCGTCGAGCAGCGGCTCGGCGGCGTCGAGGCCCGTCGCGGCAATCATGCCGGGACGCATGAAGTCGCCAATCGCCATCGCCCCGCCGGCAGCCTTCAGACCGAGACCGGCAAAGCTATCGAGCAGGATGACGCTGAGCGTCTGGAAGTTGCCAATGATGAACGCAAAGACCCCGATATAGAGCGTCTTCTTCACCAGCCGCTGGAGCACATCCTCGTCGGTTCCCCACGCCCAGAAGAGCGCCGCGATCGTCACGTCGATCACGATCAGGGTCGACGAGAGAAAGCCGACCTCGCTGCCGAGCAGGCCGAAGCCGCTGTCGATATAGGTCGAGAATATCGACAGAAAATTGTCGATGACGCCAGTGTCGTTCATGTCGGATCCTTGTCATCACGAAAAAAATGGCGACGTCGTGCTTCCCAGGCGGCCTCGCATTCGGGATCGGGTTGGGTGACGTTGCGGCAGCGGCGGGGAGCCCGCCGATCGGCATCGGGTGCCCTCGCTCCCGAATCCCCGGGCGCGGACGCACGGGGCGCCGGCGGATCGACTGCGGCGATGGCGGTGAGGGCCAGCGCAAGACCCAAGCCAATTGCGGCCGTCACCAGACCGCCCGCCCTTCCCATCTCAATTGCCCTTGCGGAAGCGGCGGAAGCGTTCGCGGCCGTCGGCCTCGGCAGCAGCGTCGCGCGCGGCGGCAAGCATTTCTGCCCGGCCCTGCGCGCTCATTACCGCGGCGAGATCGGCGATCTGCTGCGACTGGATCGCGAGCAGCTGGTTGCCTGCCTGCGCGGCCTGCAGCGCCCCGGACGCCGACTGGCTGGCGCCAACGAGCGCCGCGATGGAGCTGTGTGTGCCGCCCATGTTCGAGACGAGGCCCGCCTGGACCTTCATCGCGTCCTCGAAGGCTTCGACACTATCCTTCCAGCGTGCCTCGGCATTGGCCACCATCGCGGCGGCAGGCCCGGTGAACGCGGTGCCTTTGTATCGCTGCTCGAACCCCTTGCGGATATCGGTCACATCATAGGCAATGCCCTGCGCTTCGCCCAGCAGCTGACGGGTCTGGTCAACCTGCGCCTGCAGCACGCCGAGCGTCGAGAGCGGCAGGCTCTGGAGATGGCGCGCCTCGTTGAGCAGCGAGGTGGCCTGGTTCTGGAGCTGCTTGATCTGGTTGTTGATCTGCTCGAGCGTGCGCGCCGCGGTCAGGATATTCTGTGAATAGTTGCGCGGATCGTGAACGATGCCGCCAAGTTGCGCACGCGCAGGCGCCGCGATGAGCGAGCCCGCGGCCGACAGGAGAATGGCGGCAGCAATGGCGCGGGCGATATATGTCTTCATCGGGAGGACTCCTGTTGAGGGGCGGCATCCGGGAGAAGCAGCTCGGCCGCCCATTCGAGCTTGCGATGTGCGAGCCAGGCCGCGGCAAAACCGCAGCGGCCATGCGCGGCGAACAACTCGCCGATGCACAATTGGTCGACCTTCGAAGAGGCGGCCGCGAAGGCGAGCGCAACGTCGCCAAGCCCCAGCTCGAACAGGCGATTGCCGCGCCGCGACTGGCAATAATAGTCGCGTTTGGGGGTCGCCCGGCTCAGTATCTCGATCTGCCGGTCGTTGAGCCCGAAGCGCTCGTAGATGCGAGCGATCTGCGGCTCGAGCGCGCGCTCGTTCGGCAGGAATATTCGCGTCGGGCAGCTCTCGATGATCGCGGGCGCGATGCTGGAGGTCCCGATATCGGCGAGGCTTTGCGTCGCGAACACCACGCTCGCATTTTTCTTGCGCAGCGTTTTCAGCCATTCGCGCAGCTGCGCGGCAAATGCCGGGCTGTCGAGGATGAGCCAGCCTTCGTCGATGACGATCAGGGTCGGTGAGCCGTCGAGGCGCCTGGCGATGCGGTGGAAGAGATAGGCCAGCACCGCGCCAGCCGAAGCCCCGCCGACGAGCCCCTCGGTCTCGAAGACCTGCACTCGCGCCTCGCCGAGCTTCTCTTCGTCGGCATCGAGAAGCCGACCCCACGGCCCGTCGACGAGGTAGGGCGCCAGTGCCTGCTTGAGCTCGATCGACTGGAGGAGGACAGCAAGACCGGTCAGTGTCCGTTCGGCAACCGGTGCGGTCGCGAGCGAGGTCAGCGCCGACCAGAGATGCGCCTTTGCGGTGGGATCGACCTCGACGCCTTCACCAGCGAGCATCGCGGCGAGCCATTCGGCCGCCCAGCTCCGCTCGGCCGCCTCGTCGATCCGCGCGAGCGGCTGCAGCGCCACCCCGCCCGCACCGTCATGCAGCGCGCCGCCAAGATCCTGCCAGTCGCCCGCCATCGCGAGCGCGGCGGCGCGGATCGAGCCGCCGAAGTCGAACGCGAAGATCTGCGCGCCGGCATAGCGGCGGAACTGCATCGCCATTGTGGCAAGCAGCACCGACTTGCCCGCGCCGGTCGGGCCGACGACGAGGCAGTGACCGACGTCGCCGACATGGAGCGAAAGGCGGAACGGGGTCGAGCCTTCGGTCTTACCGTAGAGCAACGGGGCATCACGGAAATGCTCGTCCCGTTCCGGCCCTGCCCACACGGCGGAGAGGGGAATCATGTGGGCGAGATTGAGCGTCGATATTGGAGGCTGGCGGACATTGGCATAGACATGACCGGGCAGGCTCCCGAGCCAGGCCTCGACCGCGTTCATGCCCTCGATCCTGCAGGTGAAGTCGCGGCCCTGGATCACTTTCTCGGCGACGCGGAGCTTCTCGGCCGCGAGCGCCGGATCCGTATCCCACACGGTCACCGTCGCGGTCACATAGGCGACGCCCGCATGATCGGCGCCGAGTTCCTGCAGCGCCATGTCGGCATCGGCAGCCTTGTTCGAGGCGTCACTGTCCACGAGCACCGACTGCTCGTTGGTCATCACCTCTTTCAGGATCGCCGCGATGGACTTGCGCTTAGCAAACCATTGCCGCCGGATCCTCGTCAACAGCTTGGTGGCGTCGGTCTTGTCGAGCATGATCGCGCGCGTCGACCAGCGATAGGCGAAGGCAAGGCGGTTGAGCTCGTCGAGTAACCCCGGCCAGGTCGACGACGGAAAACCGGTGATGGTGAGCGTGCGCAAATGCGCCGATCCGAGGCGGGGCGCGAGTCCGCCAACGAGCGGCTCGTCGGACAGGAGTGCATCGAGATAGACCGGTGTCTCGGGCACACGGACGCGTTGCCGTTTCGTCGAGACGGTAGAATGGAGATAGGTCAGCGTCTCGCCGTCGCCCAGCCATTCTGCCTCCGGCATGAAGCCCTCGACGAGGTGAAGGACACGGTCTGTCCGGTCCGAAAAGCTCTGGACATGTTCGCGCGGATCCACGGCGGAGCGCGTCATTCCTTCGTAGAGCCACCTTTCCGCGCGCGAGGCATCCTCCGCGGGGGGCATCCACAACAAGGTCAGGAAGTAGCGGCTCTCGAAATGCGCTCCCTCCTCCCGGAACTGCGCGCGTCGTTCCATGTCAACGAGCGCCGATGCGGCATCGGGAAAATTCGACTGGGGATAGTCGCTCGCCGGCAGACGCTGCGCCTCGACGAACAACGCCCAACCCGAGCCGAGACGGCGCAGCGCGTTGTTGAGCCGCGCGGTCACGGCGACGAGCTCGGCGGGCGTGGCGCTGTCGAGGTCCGGACCGCGAAAGCGCGCCGTGCGCTGCAGCGATCCGTCCTTGTTCAGCACCACGCCCTCGCCCACCAGTGCGACCCAGGGAAGAAAGTCGGCAAGGCAGGCGGATTTCGGTCGATATTCGGCGAGGTTCATCATGGCCGCATCCAGACCGGATATTTGAGATGACGCCGGGCGACGTCGACGAATTGGGGGTCGCGGCGGGCCGCCCAGACGGAGAGCGCGTGGCCGATCGCCCAGATGGCGATGCCCACCAACCAGAGGCGAAGCCCGAGACCGATCGCCCCGGCGAGCGTCCCGTTGACGATCGCCAGCGACCGCGGCGCGCCACCGAGCAGGATCGGCTCGGCGAGCGCCCGGTGGACCGGCGCGAAGAAGCCCGACGCCTCGCCCTGGCCATCCATCAGACCAGCGCCCCGCCGCCGAACGAGAAGAAAGACAGGAAGAAGCTCGACGCCGCGAAGGCGATGGAAAGACCGAACACGATCTGGACGAGGCGGCGAAAACCCCCCGACGTGTCGCCGAACGCGAGGCTGAGCCCGGTCACGATGATGATGATCACCGCGACGATCTTCGCGACCGGACCCTCGATGCTCTCGAGGATCGATTGCAGCGGCGCCTCCCACGGCATCGACGAACCGCCGGCGCGGGCCGGGGCGGCAACCGCGAGCGCGACGAACAGCGCGGTGGAAAAGAGCATGGCGCGGCGGGCGCCACGTCGACAGGCATGGATCATGAACATTCTCCTTCAGGATTGAGAAGCAGGGAAAGGCGGTAGTCGCCGCTCGCGGGATCAAGCCCGTCGACGCGCGCAAGTTCGGTAAGGCGTCGACCGGCGGCATCGCGGACAAGCACGGCAACCAGGTCGATGGTCTCGGCGAGCATCGCCCTCGGAACGGTAATCACCGCTTCCTGGATGAGCTGCTCCATGCGGCGGAGCGCACCGATCGCGCTGCCGGCGTGGATCGTCCCGATGCCGCCCGGATGACCCGTACCCCACGCCTTCAGAAGATCGAGCGCCTCGGCGCCCCGAACCTCGCCGATCGGGATGCGATCGGGGCGCAGGCGAAGCGCGGAGCGAACGAGATCGGAAAGCGACGCGACCCCCTCCTTCGTCCGCATCGCGACGAGATTGGGCGCCGCACACTGAAGCTCGCGCGTGTCCTCGATCAGGACCACGCGGTCCGACGACTTCGCAACTTCTACCAGCAAGGCGTTGGCGAGCGTGGTTTTTCCGCTCCCGGTCCCGCCGGCGAGGAGGATGTTTCGCCGTTCTGCTACCGCGCAGCGCAGGATCTCTGCCGAGAGGTCCGACATGATGCGTGCCTCGACATAGTCACCCAGCGTGAACACCGCGACCGCATGTTTGCGGATCGCGAACGCCGGCGCGGCCACGACCGGCGGCAACAGCCCTTCAAATCGCTCGCCGGATTCGGGCAGTTCGGCAGAGACGCGCGGCGAACCGGCATGAACCGCGGCGCCGACATGATGCGCGACGAGACGGATGATGCGTTCGCTATCGGCTGCCGCCAGAACATGACCGCTGTCGGCGAGGCCGGAACCCAGCCGATCGACCCAGAGGCGCCCAGCGGGATTGAGCATGATTTCGATGACGGCAGGATCTGCGAGCCAAGCGGCAATCGCACCGCCGAAGGCCGTGCGCAGCATGCGCGCGCCACGCGCTTGCGGATCATTCCCGGTTGGCGATGCACTCATTGGAGACCCCGTTTGGTGGTCCGGGCAAAGGCGCCCGGCTCGACGGGGACGAGTAAGAGAGGCATATAATGCGCCGTTTCAACAGCGAAGTTCGCCGATCAATCGACGGGAATGAAAGACCATCGATAGGGATGGTCGAGGCGGCTCGTGCGAGGCATTCAAACCGCGACCCACCCCGATGATACTTGCACTCGCCGCCTTTGTGACAAGAGTGGGAGCATGGATGATTCGGGGTCGCACCCAGTTGACGAAGCCGTTCGATGGAGCCGCCTGACCGGGAAGCAGCGCGCGTGCCTCGACCTGCTCATCGAGCACAAGACCTCGAAGGAAATCGCGCGGCTGCTCAATATCTCCAAGCACACGGTCGATCAGCGTCTGAATTTGGCACGGGACACGCTCGGAGCGCAGGACCGCAATGAAACCGCCTTCTTCTACCGCCAGCTCAAGGACAGATACGACCGGGTGACATACGACACGGTGGAGGTTCCGCCGTCGCCGGCTTTGGTGCGATCCGAGTTTCCGGACGGCGGCTCGCCCAACCTCATGGAACTGCACGACGGTTCTGCGTTGCCGGGCGGGTCATCGGGAAATCGCCTGCCGTTCGGAGGTCTGTTCAAGCGCGATCATGATTCGGCAAAGCGGCTGTGGATCTACACCGCCGGATTGGCCTTAACGGTTTGGATCATTCTCGGCGGCCTTGGTGTCGCCCAGGCTCTAGACCAGCTGCTCTCGCGCTGACCTCGCGTCAAATCGGTCCAATAGGCCGGGGCCTGTCGGCTTCGGCGGAGGAGAAGCTATGACCCAGTATATCGCCGCAATGGCAGCCCGGCTGCAGCGCGACGTTCCCCATGCCGAAGGCAGCATCGACGATGCCCTGATCGCCGTCACGTCTCTCACCGCAAGCGTCGTGATGGCGCGCCGCGCATCCGGGGTGCCCGCGTCGACCGGGCACGGGACGATCCTGCGCCTGGTCGAAGCCCAGATGTCGCTCGTCAAGGTCAGCGGGAACATCCTGCGGGCGCATGGCGAGCTTGCCGAGATCGCCCGCGAGAAGGCTGGCTACGATCTGCGCGAATGCCCCGCCCCCGCCGGAACGGACATCGTTTCATTTCCGCGGCGGCGTGAAGCGAATTGACCGAGCGCGATCAGCATGAAAAGTCGAGGAAATGCGCATTGCCATTTTCGCCGCTTTCTTGCTGATCGCTCTCCTTTACGCGGCATGGAAAGGCGGCGGCCCCGAACGAACGATGGTCGGGATTGCCGTGATCATCATCATCTGGGACCGCATCCTGGTCGGCTCCGGGCTCGTTTCCTATCACTCGCTCGACATTGGCTATCTGTGGCTCGACGTCTTTGGCGCGACGGCAACGCTCGCGCTGGCGCTGGTGGCCTATCGCTTCTGGCCGATCCCGGTTGCGATCCTGCACGCCCTTCCGCTGCTGGCACATCTCAGCAAGGCCGTGGATCTCGCCCTCACCCCCATCGCCTATCTCACGATGCAGGTGGGTTCGTCGTGGCTGCTTCCACCTCTTCTCATTCTGGCAACCTGGCATCACCAACGTCGGCTGAAGCGGTTCGGCACCGATCCATCCTGGCATGTCTCGTGGAGATCGCTGCCCCGGGACGCGGCACCGACATTGCCGACGCGCTTCTAGCCGAGTTTCAGACCCTCGGCCGCCTCTGGGCACAGGAGCCCGAAGCAATTGCCCGGGTCATCGCGCCAGATCCGGCGGTCGCCGCCGTTATCTTCGGAGCGCGCGACGCGGCTATCGCCGCCGCGGTCGCAGACATCCACGGCATCCGGGTCGATCCCTTTTCGTCCGATCTACGTCATTATCTCATTCTCTCGATGGGCAGCCTCGCCGACGAGCGCTTCCGTATCCTGTTTCTCGATGCGGCCCGCCGCCTCATCGCCGATGAAGAGATGCAGCGGGGCACGATTTCGCAGATCAGGCTCTACCCGAGGACGATCTTCCGGCGTGCCCTCGAATTAAATGCCGCCGCCGTCATCCTGGTCCACAACCACCCGAGCGGCGATCCCAGCCCGAGCCGCGAGGATATCGAGGTCACGCGGCACCTCGACCAGATCGGACGATCGCTCGGTGTTACAGTCGTCGACCATATTGTCGTCACCTCGACGCACGTGCATCACCTCGTCAGCCGGCAAGGGTCATGCGCCAATCCGGCACCGGGATTCACCCTGAGAAGTCCGGATCGAAGCGGAACCGAAGGGGATGACGGCCTCGCGCTCGAAAATGCCAAGGCCATGATGCGCCGACGATTGCTTCGCCAGCAATTGCTCGGCGCGCCCGAGCTGTTCGGCGATCCGGCATGGGAGATGCTCGTCGATCTTTTCATCCGTGAGTGCGAACGCCGACCGATCTCGGTCAGTGCGCTGTGCGTCACACCGAGCATCCCGATGAGCAGTGCCGTTCGCCTGTGCCAGAAACTCAGCGATGCCGGCCTGATCCTGCGTATCCCCGATCTCTACGATGGTCGCCGGACGTTCGTTCGCCTCAGCCCCGAGACTTCGCGGCGCATTCGCGCCTATTTTCTCGCGGGATCGAACTGACGCGCTTCGCGGTTCAATTCGGACGCAAGCGTCGCGGCGCCGTCCATCCGCTTTGCCAGAGCTTCGACAAACCCCTCCCACCGCCGTTTGCCGGTGGCCTGCGCGGCTTGCAGTGCACTGTCGGGAAGCGGGGTCGTGCTCGTTAGCCAGTGACGGATGAAAAGCGCCAGTGCTTCATTGGTCAGATCGCCATGCCATTCGAGGCGTTCCAGGTGGCGGGCAATACGATCGAGACGGCGGATGAGCAGGGCTTCGGCCCGATCCTTGTCGTCCGGTGCGAGCAGCGCAACCAGCGCCGCTTCCACAACCTCGGTCTTGGTCGTGCCGCGCTGCCGGGCGCGTTCCTCGATACGCAGGACAAGCGCAGCATCAAGGCGATAGGTCTGCTTGATGTGGGCGCGGCTCACAGGTCGATCCCGTCGCCCGGATCGAGCGAGGCGCGCTGCGCCGCGCGCGCCAGGCGGCGATCGGCGGCGGCGCGGATGCGCGCCGCGTCCCCCTGGGTGTCTTCGTCGGCAAAATCAAATTCGCCCTGCACGGACCGCGGCGGCGGCGCGATATCTTCATGCAGCGGAATTTCCGGTTCCTGCCGGATCCCGCTGTTGGCGGTGTCGCTTTCGTCTTCGGCTGATGCGATCGCCGCTGGCGCCGGAAGGGCAAGGCGCGGCCCCTCCGGTTCGGCCGCGATTTCCATGGACCAGTCATGCGGCTGCACCGGACCTGCCCGTGCGAGGGGCGGCGGAAGGATCCGCGACCGAAAGCGGGCATCGAGAAAGTAGCGTACCTTTCTGGCCCGGATCGGCGGGAGCCCTGCCACCATGACGATTTCGTCCTCCGGCGGGAGCTGCATCACCTCGCCCGGCGTCAGCAAGGCCCGCGCGGTCTCGGTGCGCGAGATCATCAGGTGGCCCAGCCAGGGCGACAGCCGGTGACCGGCATAGTTTTTCATCGCGCGTTGCTCGGTGGCGGTACCGAGCGCGTCGGATATGCGCTTGGCCGTGCGCTCGTCATTGGTCGCGAAGCTGATCCTGACGTGGCAGTTGTCGAGGATAGCATTGTTCTGGCCATAGGCTTTCTCGATCTGGTTCAGGGACTGGGCGATCAGGAAGGCCTTGATCCCGTAGCCGGCCATGAAAGCGAGCGCGCTCTCGAAGAAGTCGAGGCGCCCGAGCGCCGGGAACTCGTCGAGCATCAACAGCAAGCGGCGCGGCCGCGCGCCCGGGTTGAGCTCCTCGGTGAGTCGGCGCCCGATCTGGTTGAGGAGGAGGCGGATGAGCGGCTTCGTCCGGCTGATGTCGCCGGGCGGCACGACGAGATAGAGCGAGACCGGCACCTCAGCCTCCATCAGGTCGGCGATCCGCCATCCGGACGCGCCCGTCACCGCCGCGATCACCGGGTCGCGGTAGAGGCCGAGAAACGACATCGCGGTGGAGAGCACGCCCGACCGTTCATTCTCGCTCTTGTTCAAAAGCTCTTGTGCCGCTGCCGCGACCACCGGGTGAACGGCGTCGCCGAGATGCTTCGTCGTCTTCATGCGCCGGAGCGTCGTCTCGATCGGGCAGCACGGGTTCGATAGAAAGGCTGCGACCCCGGCGAGCGTCTTGTCCTCCTCGGCGTAGAGGACGTGGAGGATCGCGCCGACGAGCAGCGCATGGCTCGTTTTCTCCCAATGGTTTCGCTTCTCGAGGCTGCCCTCCGGATCGACCAACACGTCGGCGACATTCTGCACGTCGCGCACCTCCCACGCACCGCGCCGCACTTCGAGGAGCGGATTATAGGGATCCGAGGCCTTGTTGGTGGGGTCGAAAAGCAGGACGCGGCCGTGCCGCGCGCGAAAGCCTGCGGTCAGTTCCCAATTCTCGCCTTTGATGTCGTGAACAATGCAGCTCCCCGGCCAGGTCAGCAGCGTCGGGACGACAAGCCCGACACCCTTTCCGGACCTCGTCGGCGCGAAACAGAGGAGGTGCTCGGCGCCATCGTGCCGGAGATAGTGTTTCCCCAACCGTCCGATGATGACCCCGTCCTCGCCGAGCATGCCGGCGCCGCGCACCTCGCGCGGACTTGCCCAGCGCGCCGAGCCGTAGGTCTCGGCGCGGCGCCGCTCGCGGGCGCGCCATATCGACATGAATATGGCGACGATGATCGAGAGGAAGCCGCCCGAAGCCGCAATCGCGGCGCCGCGATAGAAGACCGGCGGCGCATAGGCGTCAAACGCGAACCACCACCAGAAGAAGGCGGGCGGCGGATAGACGGGATAATCCGACATATGGAACCAGGGTTCGCCCAGCGCGGCCTGATAGCCAAGCTCCCAAGCCGTCCACTGCGTCGCTGTCCACACGGCGCCCAGAGCGATCAGAAAGATGACGGTGACTTGCCCCCAGAGGACCCGATCGTTCATCGTTGTGCTCCAGTCCGGTCAGATGCTGATGCCGCGGCCGCGCCCGAGCGACCAGTCAATGCCGCCCGTATCCGTCGCCGTGCCGCTGACATGTTTGCCAAGATGCGGATCGAGCGCCGGGCGCCACGGCACAAGCTGGAAGCCGAGTCCGTCATCGATCATCGCGAAGCGTCCCGAGGCAAGCTGCACGCGCTCGCGGTAAATACCGCTGACATGCTCGCACGGCGCCGACGGCCGATGCTCGAGGCCGGTCCGCGCGGCGATCGCCTCGACGGCCTTCTCCATCTCGCTGCGCCGAAGCGTCTCGATCCTTTGCTTTGCCGGCACCGAGTCCATGCCGCGTGGCAGGATTTCTTCGCGATCGAGAAAGGCGGCGCGCGCGCTCATCGCGTCCTTCACCTCCCGTCCAAACCCCGCGGCGCGCATCGTGCGGTCGGGCGACGCCAGCTGACGGTCGAGCCAAGTGGCGCCGCCCGCTTCGACCTGCTCGGCGATCGGCAGGTCCGAGCGGACCGCCAGCGCGATGTGACGGACACCACCATGTCCGTCCCAGTGCCTCAGCTCGACGATGGCGCCGGGCTTCGCATCGCCGGACCATTCAAGATCCGGAAAGCGGATATGGTGCGTCCGCCCGTCGACCCCGTCGACGATGGCATAGGCCGTGCCGACAAGTTCGTCGTCGAGCCCCCTGGCGACGAGGCGACCGATCACACGCTCCTCGCCTTGCTCGCCGATGGCGATCGCCGAAGCGTCGAATGCGATCCCGCGCGCCGCCATCTCGCGGTGCATCGTCTTGATGATGTCGCCGCGTTCGCCGATCGCACGAAGCCGCACCTCGGCGCCGGGATCGATCAGAAACTGCGCCGGCCCGACGCGCGAAGCGAGCCCCAAGGCCTCCAACTTCGCGGCCCGACCGAGAAGATGACCGTCATGCCCTGACCCGCGCGCCGCGGCCGGACGCAGATCGACGATTTGGCCGCCGCGCGATCGTCGCGCCAGCTCGGCATCGAGGCTCGTCCAGCGCTCGGCATCGACCTCGCGCCGCAGCGCAGCCGCAACCTGCAACTCGCTCCTTGGTCCCAGCTCGAGCGTGACAAGTTCCGACGCGCGCCCTCGTACGCCTTCCGCCATATAGGCCCGGTCGATGACAAGGTCGGCACCGTCCGCCGCCACCCCGCGCACCAGAATGTGGATGTGCGGATTGTCGGTGTTCCAATGATCGACCGCGACCCATCCGAGGCGCGTTTCGAGGTCGATCTCGAGCTGGCGCATGAGCTCCCTTGTGTAGCCGCGCAGATTGCCAAGCTCGGCCGCGTCCTCGGGACTAACGATGAAACGAAAATGGTGACGATCGCCGCCGCAGCGCGCCGCGAACGCGTTGCGATCGGCACCGTCTCCGGCGGCGTCGAACATCGAGGCATCGCGGCCGTCGCGCGTCACACCATCGCGTTCGAGATAGGCGATATGCCGCCCGAGGGGCGCGGCGCGATATTGGGCGCCGCGATGCCGGACAATGCGTCCCATGACCGTGACACGGCGCATCGCGGGTCCGCGGCGAAGGCCCGCGAGCGCGCGGCGGCCGCGTCCGTGGCGCCCGCTCCCGCCGCGCGAAGGTCCGGCGCGCCGCAGCCTGGTGGCGCCCGATCGAGCGGCTGCACGCCGGACCTCGGCGGCCAGGCGCTTGCCGCGGCCCGCCGATCCGGCACCGGCATCGCGCCCCCTTCCCGGCCTGATCCGGAAATCCCTGTCGTCGCCGCTCATCGCTGCGCCGCCATATCGCAAGCCCTTGGAAACAGGGACAAACGCCGATGGCGATATGGCACGAGCACCAGGGTGCCATACGATATTGCCGTAGCAAACCAACCACATACCGCCAGCAAGCTGGCCGGTCTTTTATCTTGCCTTCTTATTTGGCTCCCGATTTTTCGAAGTCTTCGCCATCTCCATCTCTCCTTCATAGCAAGTAA
>FWWM01004557.1_pt1 | contig 32050 bp, 24 predicted proteins | sample 2228351 | NCBI WGS metagenome assembly FWWM01 (sample SAMEA103939774, study PRJEB20133) | metagenome | reverse complement strand
CCACGGTGGATGAGAATCTTACCGCAGAGGGCGCAAAGATCGCAGAGGCTTTCAGGTTCTCCGCGCCCTCTGCGTCCTCCGCGGTGATTTTCAGGGCAGCCCAGGGGTGCGCGCAGGTTCGAGCTGTAACGTTGCTACGGCCTCTCGCTCTACATCCTCCCGCGCGTATAGCATCGGGTGATACTCCCCTCTGAACCACGGGGCGATCTGGTCGTCGTAGTGCGGGCTGTCGGGCCGGCCGGAGTTGCCGGGCACCAGGCATCCCCAACAGTGGTCCAGGTCGCCCAGATCGGCGATGAAGCGGAACGGCGGGCCCACCACGGCAGTGCTGGCTTCAGGCGTCAGGCCGTTGCCAGTAGCCCAGATTGTGTTGCCATCCCCGCCTACGGGGAAGGGGCCGCGAGCGAAATGGCGCGCCAGCATCGGCAGGCGGCCGGCAAGGTGGCCGAAAGTCAGCGTGTGCAGCCGGCCCCAGGCCCAATTGGTCATCTCGTGTCCCGGCGGGCCGAAGCGGTCCCGCAAATAAGCCAGCGTCTGCCCCAATGCCCTGCACATGGCCTCGTCCCGGCCTTCCCCACTGCCCAGGTCGAACCAGTGCGAATGCGGCCGGGCCAGGATGTGGAGCAGCCACTCCAAGGCCCGATGCCCCATGAGGCTGGCCTCGGCCAGGATCGGCGTCGGTCCCTTGCCCAGGTAGCGCGCGGTCAGATCGCGGGCGGTCTCGCTCCCACCCAAATGGTATGTGAGGAGCATCTGGATCAGTGTTCGGGTGAACACTTCACAAATGGCCGCCGCGGGGCTATCGGCAGTCAGCCGGCCGTCCCAGCGGCGCACGGCTTCCACCGCGGCGGCCAGCTCGGGGTCGGCCGGCTGCAGTTGCGCCAGGTAGCCCGCAATGGCCTGCATGGTGGGCGAGAGCTGTTCTTGCTGCATCTGCTGGAAAAAGGCGATGTCGGCCTGAGGCCGGTCGCGCAGCAGGGCGACGATGCGCTCGGCCCGGTCGCCGTTGGCAAATTCGCTGCCCAGGAAGTGCGGGTAACGCTCGTCGGTGACCCGGTTGTTGGCCGAGGCGATGAACCCCTGGGGCGGGTTGAGCAGATGCGGCAGCTCCTCGAAGGGCACATAGCCCAGCCATTCGTGCTCGCCGTCCCAACCGGGCACGGGCACGCGGCCCTGGCCGCGCGGCCGAATCGGTACGCGACCGGGGTAACTATAGCCGATATCGCCGTGGATGTCGGCGTAAACGGTGTTCTGCGCTGGCGTGAGCCAGCCCCGCAACGCCTCACGGAATTCAGCGCAGTTACGTGCCCGGTTCATCGCGCGCAATGTTGCGAGCATCGGTGCCGGGTCCAGGGCAGTCCAGCGCAGCGCCAGCGGATACGCAAGGGGCGAAGCGCGAGACTCACCACCGGCCGGAGCAACGTCAGCGGGCAGGGCGTCGGCCCTGACCTCCGCAGCCAGGCCCGGCGCCAGCGCGTTGATGATGGGGCCGTGGCGGGTGACGATGACCTCCTGGACTGCCGGCTCGCCGCCTTTGACCCGGATCATCTCGCGGCGCACCTCGGCGTCCAACCATTCGCCGCAGTATTCGTATTGCACGCGGCCGTCGTCCGTCCGCCGCAGGCGCTCCATGTACAGGTCTTGGGTGTCGGGGTAGCCGTTGGTAAACCCCCACGCCACATGCCCGTTGTGCCCCGCCACTACGCCGGGGATGCCGGGGAACGTCACACCGGTGACGTTGAAATCAGCGCAAGCCAAATGGTTCTCGTACCAGATCGCGGGCGCGGTGAGCAGCAGGTGCATATCGTTGGCCAGCAGCGGCATCCCCGTCGCCGAGCGCCAGCCGGCCACAACCCAGTTGTTGCTCCCCGGTGCAGAAGCGAACGGTGGGAGATCGGCGCCCCTAACCCCGTAACTGTTCCTGCCTTCTTCCGGAATCGAGGCTTCGGCCGGTTGCGCTGACCGATCAAAGAGGCCGGCTAAAGCCTTGCCTTCTGCATCTTCGAGCACCGTCGGCCACGTGGCGGGCGGAGGCGGCTCCAGTTCGGCTGCCAGGTCCGGCCCCAGGTGCTCGATCAGCGCCGCGCGCAGCAGCTCGCTCTCCCAGTTGGCGGACAGGCTCCACGCCATCATCTTGGCCCATGAGAGCGAATCGGCCGGCGTCCATGGCTCGGGCCGGTAGCGCAGCAGCGCAAATTCCACCGGCAGTGGCTCGTGGGCCATGCACGCGTTCACCCCCGCCACGTAGGCGTCCAGCTCGGCGCGCGTCTCGGCGTCCAGCAACGTGACCTCCGCCTCGGCCACGCGGCGCATGCCCAGGATGCGGACTGCCCGATCTGCGGGCAACGCGGCCGGGCCGACCACCTCGGCCAGCCGGCCGGCCACCAGACGGCGCTGGAACTCCATCTGCCACAACCGATCCTGCGCGTGGACGAATCCTTGCGCGAACATCAGGTCGTGTGGGTCTGTTGCGTAGATGTGGGGCACGCCCCAACGGTCGCGCAGGACCTCGACGGAAGCGCGGAGGCCGGGCAAACGCAGGGTTCCTCGAAGATGCGGCCGGCGCGCCCGGCCGAAGGCGCGCAGCCCGATGTGGAGCACCGAGCCGAGGAAGGTTTGTGGTAGCGTCATCATCGTGGTACGGCGTGCCAGACACCTAATCGGAAAATCGCCGCCGGACGTGCCAGGCGTCCTCTCAGGTGCCTGGCACGTGGACACGAGCTCGTTTTCATGGCACGTTGTGCGCTGGCTGGCGCATGAGCAACCGAGACGAAGCCTGGCACGCAGTGGGTTGCCTTTATTTTGTCAGCTCGCGTGCGATAATCACCCGCTGAATCTGGCTGGTGCCCTCATAAATCTGATAGATCTTGGCATCGCGCATCAGCTTCTCCACCGGGTACTCGCGGCTGTAGCCGTAGCCGCCGAAGACCTGCACGGCGTCGGTGGTGACCTTCATGCACATATCCGCGGCAAAGGCCTTGGCGAAGGCGGCTTCTTTCACGTTAGGCTTGCCGTTGTCCACCAGCCAGGCGGCCTGATAGACCAGGAGACGGGCGGCTTCGATGTTCATGGCCATGTCCGCCAGCATGAAGCTGATGCCTTGCTGGGCGATGATCGGCTTGCCGAACGCATGGCGCTCCTGGGCGTATCGCAACGCCTCATCCAGGGCACGGCGCGCGACCCCCACCGCGGCCGCAGACACCGGAGGCCTGGAGCGATCGAACACCTTCATGGCGATCAGGAAGCCCTCTCCCTCTTCGCCCAGGCGGTTTTCCACCGGGACATGGACGTCCTCCAGCACGATCTCGCCGGTCCAGGCTGCATGTTGGCCCATCTTGGGGATCGGCTTGCTGAGGGTCACACCCGGCCATTTGTGGTCCACGATGAACGCGCTGATGCCGCGATGCCTGGCCTCCGGGTCGGTCTTAGCGAAGAGGACGGAAAAGCTCGAGACGGGCGCGTTGGTGATCCATGTCTTGGTGCCGTTGAGGATGTACTCATCGCCCCGTCGTACCGCTGTGGCGCGAATGCCCGCGACGTCCGAGCCGGCCGCGGGTTCGGTGAGCGCATAGGCGGCCAACTCGCCGCCCTCGGTCAGCCGGGGCAGATAGCGTGCCTTCTGGTCATCGTTGCCCGCCAGCAGGATCGGCCAGGAGGCCAGGTTGTTCAGCATGATGGCAGTTTGCACGCCGGAACAGGCCCAGGCCAGCTCCTCGTTGATGATGCATTCCTCCAGCACGCCCAGCCCTGGGCCGCCGTACTCTGGGGGGATGTTGGAGCTGATCAGGCCCGCCTTCTGGGCCTTTTTGATGATGGGCCACGGATACTCGTCGGACTGGTCGTAATGTTCGGCCTTGGGCAAGATCTCCTTCCTGGCGAAATTGCGCGCCATGTCGCGGATCATTTCTTGCTCTTCGGAGAGTGTGAAGTCTAACATAGACGGTGCCTCCATTGTGCATGTGGCCGGTCATGGCCGGTTTGTGAGGAGAGAGACTCGCTGTGGCTATTCTAGCATTACCGGCAGAGGGTGTCAACGGTGCTGGGCTCGGCCTCAGGGCGACTTCATGTTTTGGCCGACGGCCTCGGTTGGACGTCGCAGCTTGCTGCAGGCCGTGGCAAGCCCCGGCGTCCGGGTGTGGGAGTGGACGCCGCGGCAAGCCCCGGCGTCCAATGGCCTTAAGAAAAAAAGCCCCGGACCCGATGGCCCGAGGCTCTGATTTCCGGTGCTCCAGGATCAGAAGGTCTTCTGGAAAATCAGGCTGAATGAGTTGTGGAACAGGGTATTGCCGCCACCGCCGTCGGCGCACATCTCTTCATCGGTGAAGTTGGAGTGCACCGGCTGCGCGACATCACTGCTGGCCGGATTGACGCCGTCTGTGCTGACGTAGACCGCGTATTCCGCGCCTTTCCACATGATGAACTCGGCCTTGCCGGGCCCTTTCGAGCCTGACAATGCCTTATCCAGCACGTTGCCGATCTGGTTTGCCGGGCTCTGGATGAGCATGACACCGTCCACCGGGTTGCCGGCCGCGTCCACCACCGTAATGAAGATGTTGTGCATGCCGCGATTCTCGCACGCGCTGAGACGCCGCATCTCGATTAACTTGAACTGCACCGACGGCGCCGGTGCAGGCGCGGGCGCAGCAGCTCGCGCCGCGGCCGCTGCCGGAGCCTGAGCCTGGGCAGCGACGCGTACGGGCACCGGCGTGTTGGTGGGCACCGGCGTAAAGGTCGGCGTCGGCGATGGCGTGAAGGTCGGCGTCGGGGTCGGCGTGTTGGTCGGTGTCGCCGTAGGCGTGAACGTGGGCGTCGGGATGGGGGTCTCGGTCGGCCACGGCGTAAAGGTCGGCGTCACCTCCACGGGCAAGTCGGCCGCCAGTGCGATGAGGACAGAGCGCTCGGCGATGCTGGCCCTGGACACGGTGTTGGACATGCTGACGTTGTCGGCGCGCGAAAGCAGAGAGATGATGGCCGATGGCGCAGCAACGCCCAACAGCCAGATCAACAACAAGATGACAGCGATCAGGCGGAACTTTGCGCCGGTGCTGGAGCGGCTCCACCACGAGGTGGCGGAATCGGTAGCTCGGCTGACGGCCGCTGCAGCAGGGGCGGGCGGCGGCACCACTTGCACGGCGGCCCCCGCGCGCAGGGTCTGCTCGCGCAGCTTGCGGCTCACCAGCCGGCTGAGGTTCAACGCCAGGATGGGGAACCGGAGCGCCAGCTCTTCAAAATCGTTCCTCGCCAGGGACCAGGCGGTCACATCGGTCAGCGCAGTGGCCTCGGTGCTGCGCGGCTCTCCGGTCAGGAACGCGCCTTCGCCGAAGCTTTCGCCCGGGCCCAGGGTGGCCAGTGTCCCGGTGGGCCCGGCCACCTGGACGCGGCCTTCGTCCACCAGGTAGAGGGTATCCCCCTCGGCCCCCCGGCGATAGATCACCTGGCCGGCTGCGAAGTGCTCGGGCCGGAGATGGCTGGCGACTTCACGCAGTTGCTCCGAGCTCAGCCCGGCCAGCAATTCCATGCGCCGCAGGTGCCGTTCCAGGGTTTGATCCTCGCTGACGCCCAAGGCGCGTTTGAGCGCGCGGCCGATCTCGGGTTGTTCCGTGATGATGTTCTTGAGATCATTGGCGCTGAGCGCCCACAACGCCAAGTCGGTCGCAGCTTCGGCCGAAGTGCTGTAGTTGCGACCCAGGATCACGTCGGCATCGCCCAGCAAGCTGCCGGCGCTGAGATTCGCCAGCACCGCAAGCTGGTCGGTCACCAGACGGGCCCAGCCGGACTTGATCAGATATAGCGCCGTCGCCGGGCGCCCCTGTTGAAAGATCAGGTCGCCCGCTCGTCTCGTCTCCAGGATCATCCTGTCGGCGATGGCGGTACGTTGTTCTTCGCTGAGCACCGAGAACAACGGGGTGTTTTCCATCATAGCTTCTTTCACGATTCGTCTCTCCTGAACTTGACCGTGCAGAGGTGCGTCCAACAGCCTGTAAACGCGTTGTGATTATCAGTAAGTCCGTCGGAACACAACCTCATAGGCATAATGCCCCCACGCGAACATGTATTGTCGGTTGTTCAAGTCGGCCTCACAAGAGGCATCGTCCGGATGGGGTTTGCAGTTGCAGTAGCCTGCCGCTTTCATCAAATCAAAGTCCGGGAAGGTGTTACTCATCCCGCGCGTCAGCTCGCTCTTTGGGTTGTTGGCCTCGTCTACGATACGGAGCTGGCCCCCGCCACCGCCATAGAGGTCAAACTCCGCACGGCCGGGGCCTTTGTTGTCACCGCCGGTAACTCTGATTTGGTTGGTCCAGATTTCAAGGATGCGCACGCCATCCAGGGGGTTCCCCGCCGCGTCCACGACCAGCACGAAGATGTTGTGGTCTCCGGCGTCGCAACGTTGCGACCCCACCCCCACCGGTCGCAGCCGGACGCTCTCAACGACGAATTCCATGCCGGATTTTGGCGGCTGTGTCGGTGCAGCGGTGGGCCGCGGGGTGGCTGTGGGCTGGGGTGGCGGCGTCGGGATATTTTCGGCCACCGCTACCGTGTCAATGGGCCCCAACACCCGGACGACCGTGCCTGCCACCCATGCCTGTCCCCGGCCGTCCCACGCCACCTGCCACCAATCGCCGTTGGCGTTGCGCGCCAGGATGGCCGTCTCCTGCCCGGCGCGCAGCCGGCCCACAACCGGATAGGCCCGGCCCGGCCCGCTGCGCAGGTTCACATCGCCATCGGCCACCACGCGCGGCTGCTGTGGCTCTGGCGTGGGCGTGGCGGTCGGGGGCTCCAGTGTCGGCGTCTCGGTGGGCGGCTGAGGGACCTCTGTCGGAGGTTGGGTTTGGGTAGGCGGTATCGGTGTCGCCGTAGGAGGCACCGGCGTCGGCGTCGGTGCTGCAGTCGGTTCCAGGTAGGCGATCAGTTTCGGGCTCCGCTGCCCCAATGCCTCTGCCAGCCGCGCCAGCGGTTCGATCTGCTCTCGCGGCCGGCCGGCGGCCAGGTCGCCCTCTGCCAGGGTCAGGAGCAATTGGGCCGGGTTGGCCACGCCGAGCCTGTTCAGCGCGGCCTGCGCCTGTCCCAGGTCGCCGGAACGGGCATAATCGGCGGCGATCTGTCGCAGGGCAGTATCGCGGTCGGCAGGGGACAGGGTATTGCCGGAAGTCGGGCGCGCGCAACCGGCGCCCAACACGGCCAGGAGGATCAAGATGCACAGGGCGACACTACCCGGCAAGGCTATGTGGCGAAAACGAGCCCGTAAGCCGTCGGGCCGTTGGTCGGTCATCTGCATCAGGTGTTTCCGGTTTTGGTCTTCGGGGGGCAGAGGCGTTGACAGGCTCGCTGCCGGCGACCGAGCACCCCCAGAAGTCGTATGCATCTGGCTAGACCCCATGTGTCTTGACGCAGGCTTTGGGATGAAAGAGACAACGCTGCTATAATGCCATCACATGGGCCGCGAGGGCGCTCGACATGCTTGCAACGGATTCGAGTTCGGTCGAGGCTGTCGCGGGATATTTCGATGATGCCGAAGGTGGGATTCGAACCCACAAGGGGCAACCCCCAACGGTTTTTGAGACCGTCGCGTATACCGTTCCGCCACTTCGGCGTGATTCAATAGATGAGTATACCCGAAATCGGGGTGTCCGTCAAATCTGTTCTCTACTGCACGGGACGGTTCGTGTTGACGCCTCGTAAGGCGCAGCAGAAACCGGGTGATCATTGTGTTGCCCAGGACGGATGACGAAATGCGAGATCGGTTGCGAGAGACTGTTTGGCGCAGGCTGACGTCCGGCCTTGCCGGCCTGTGGCGCCGCGCCACCGGCAAGCCCATCGTAAGGGCGGACGGCGTCCGCCCAGGGGTAGCGTGGCCATCCCCAACGATGGCGCGTGCTGCCTGGGCATTCGTCCTGTCTTTGTTGGATGGACGTGGCGCGCCCGTCGAAGCGGCTCATCCCGGCCTTTGCTGGCTGGCTGCCATGATAGCAGACGGCCGGCATGCCGCGTCGCCACAGCCCACCCCGTCCCGCCGGCCGGATTTTGACGAAGCTGCGTTGATCGCTCAAGCCCAGGCTGGCCATCTGCCCGCTTTCAATCAACTGATCCTGCACTATCAGAGCCTGGTCTATAACGTGGCTTACCGGGTGATGGGGGACGAGACGCTGGCTGAGGACGCGACCCAGGAGGCCTTTCTCAAGGCCTATCAGCGGGTGCACCAGTACCGGGGCGGTTCTTTCAAGGCCTGGTTGTTGCGCATCGTCACCAACACCTGCTACGACGTGCTGCGCGCCCGCCGGCGCCGGCCCACAGTCTCGCTGGAAAAGGACGACGACGAAGAGGACGCAGACGCGGATTATAACCCCTGGCTTGTGGACCGGTCCGAACGGCCGGATAGTTTTGTGATGCGCCAGGAGCTGGCCGGCGTGATCCAAGAGGCCATCGGCCGGTTGCCGCCCGATCAGCGCACCACGCTGATCCTGGCCGACATCGAAGGGCTGGACTATCAAGAGATTGCGGATGTCATGGGCACCGCGCTAGGGACGGTCAAGTCCCGGCTGAGCCGGGCACGGGCCAAGATGCGCGATATGTTGATGGCCCACCAGGAACTTTTGCCCTCGCAGTACCGTCTCAGTGGCGACTGAAGCAACCCGGTCAAGACTTTGCAGACAATGAAGATGAAGATGAAACGGTTTTTCGGAGAGCCCAACCAGGCCCATGTCAACGTGGAGCTGCTGTCCGCCTTCCTGGATGGACAGGTCAGCCAGGCCGAGCGCGGCCTGGTTGAGGCTCATTTGAGCGGGTGTGCCGTCTGCCGGGAGGAACTTGAGAGCCTGCGCCGGACAGTGGCCCTGGTGCAGGCGCTGCCTCGCGTGCGGGTGCCCCGTGCGTTCACGTTGTCCGAGGCGATGGTTGGCCGCCGTCACGGGGCCGCCGGGATGTCCTGGCTGGGCGGCCTGGCCCGAGGCCTGGGCGCTGTGGCTGCTGTTGCGTTGGTGGTTGTCCTGGCGTCCACCCTGTTGCGCCAGCCCATGGCGGTGCCCATGCCGCAGATGGCGCGTTCTGCGCCCACCGCTGCGCCGGCCGAGAAGGCAGGAGTGCCCGCCATGGTGGCTCCCGCCGCGCTTCCGGAGACCGCTGCCGAGGCGCAGGAGGCGCCCGTGATCGTCGCTGCAACCGAGCCCGCTCAGGCGACGACGGAGGCGCCTGCAGCCGCGGCCGTTGCAACTGACGCTGAACAGCCGCAACCGGCGGCCAGGATGGCTGCGCCGACGGAGGCTGTGCCTGTCGTGCCCACCGTGGCTCCTGTTGCGACGCCCGAGCCGTCGCCAGCATTGGCAGCCGCGGCCGCCAGCACGGAGACCCCGGTTGCCCCAGCGAGGACGCTCACCCTGGGCGAAGGCGGCCTCGGCGCTGCGGCAGCGCCAAAGGCTCCCCCGCCGTCCCTCCCGATGCGAGCCGTCACCGACGTGTTGCCGGCCACAGCCCGGCTGGTTTACGCCGACCTGCAAGCGCTGTGGGCGCTGGATCGCGCAGAAGGGGTGCGCCAAATTGCCGAAGGCCAGGCCCTCAGCACGCCCATCATCTCACCTGATGGGGACTACGTGGCCTATCGTTCGTTCCAAAGGGGCGGGGTCGCGCTGTGGGGGGTGTCCTGGCGCGAGGGCGCGCCCCGGCTGTTGCTGGACGAGGCGCAACTGCCCAGGGAAGGGCTGGCCCCGGGGTACACCGAGCGTCGCATCCAGGACATCGGTTGGGTGCCCGGCAGCCGACAACTGGTGTTGATCCTGGCCGCCGTGCCCGCCCCTGCTGCAGTTGAGTTGGCGCAAAAGACCGAGCTGTGGATGCTGGATGTCGAAACGGGAGCAGTGCGTTTCGTAGCGGACATGGGACGGGCCTTCTGGCCGTACTATGCGCCGGATGGGAAGCAGTTTGCGCTGTTGGAGTACGGCACCGAGGCCGACCCCTCCGGGCGTTTGACCCTGTTTGACGCAGACGGCAGCGATCCACGCGTGGCCTTGACGTTTCCGGCCAGCCCGGCTAAACTGAGCTATGAGACACAACTGGCCTGGCTGGCCGACGGCAGCGCGCTATGGCTGGCGATCCCGACCGCTGATCCGCTCCTACCCGGCTCGCCAAACGGCACAACGGTGTACCTGGTGTTGGCCAGCGGCCAGGCCCAGGAGGTTGCTTACCTGGAAGCCCGTGAGGTGGCGTGGTCGCCCGATGGTACGCAGTTGGCCTATTTGCGCATGACCGACGATGAAGCAGATACAGGCGAACTCCGCCTGGCCGAGGCGGATGGCTCAAACGATCAGCTCTACGCCGCGGTCCAGGGCGCTGCTTTCCTGGGCTGGTCGCCCGGCGGCACCTACTTCTTGTATCAGGATAGCGGCCAGGTTTACCTCGGCGCAATGGGCAGGATGCCGCTATCGCTGGCTGCAGCCGACAGCCTGTTCGACCTGCGTTGGGTCTCCGAGACGCAGTTCGTCGGCCTGTACGATACCGGGGAGGGCTGGCTGCTGACGTTGTACGGTTCGGACGGGACGGCATACGGGCTGTTGCCTTTGCCGCGAGATGCGATGTTGGACGTCCTTTATCGGTAGTGTTGGCGTGCCCGAGGCTTCTGGCCGCCTCGGGCACGCTTGTCCGCGTTGATCCATTGGCTGTCATATGCCGGAACTCCCCGAAGTTGAAACCATCGCGGCCGACCTGCGCAAACAACTGATCGGCCGGCGCTTTGTCGCCGCGACCGTCCTGTGGCCCCGCACCCTGGCTGCGCCTGATATCGCAAGCTTCAACGCGCAACTGGCCGGCTGCACTGCGATTGATGTGGGCCGGCGGGGAAAGTATCTACTAATCGCCCTGGATTCGGGGGACACGTTGATCATCCACTTGCGCATGACCGGCCGGCTGGCCGTGATGGCTGAGGGCGACCCTCGCCTGGAGGAAAACCACGTGCGTGTGCGGTTCGCGCTGGCCGACGGCAGCTTCCTGGTCTTCACCGATGCCCGCAAGTTCGGCCGTGTCTGGCTGGTGCATGATGTGGCTCAGGTGCTGGGCAAATTAGGGCCGGAGCCGTTGGACGGGCGTTTCACCGCCCAACAACTCGGCGAGCGGTTGGTCGCACGGCGGGCGGCAATCAAAGCGCTGTTGCTGGATCAGAACATCGTTGCCGGGCTGGGCAACATCTATGCCGATGAGGCGCTGCACCTGGCGGGCATTCATCCTCTGCGCCCTGGGGCAAGCCTCACGTTCGAGGAGGTCGGCCGGCTCCACGCGGCTATCCGGTCCGTGCTGGCCGACTCTATCGCGCAGCGCGGCACCATGTTACGCGACTATCGCACGCCGTACGGGCCGGACGGCGCCTACAAGAGCCGCTTGCGTGTCTACGGCCAGCCAGGCCGTCCGTGCCCCCGCTGCGCCACACCCATCGAGCGGATTCGTGTGGCCCAGCGCAGCACGCACTTCTGCCCCCGCTGTCAGCCAGCGACCGGCGATTAAGGTCATTCGAGGTCAGGTATGGACGCAGATCCGACACCGTCGTTTCGCCCCTTCTGGTTCTTACGGCCACCCCTTATTGTCTTCGTCTCCAGCGCCTGCACGATGATCCTGGAACTGGTGGCCGGTCGCATCATCGCGCCGTATGTCGGCGTGTCCCTCTACACCTGGACCAGCGTCATCGGTGTCGTGTTGGCCGGGATGAGCCTGGGCAACTATCTGGGCGGCCGCCTGGCCGACCGCTGGGGCTCGCTGCGCCTGCTGGGGTTGCTTTTCCTGTCAGGCGGTTTCACCAGTCTCGGCGTGCTGGCAGCCGATGTCTTGGGCGTGCGTTTGCCGGATGCCTGGCCCATCGTCGTTCGGATCTTGGTCCTGACGACTGTGTTGTTTTTTGTTCCCAGCTTGCTGTTGGGCACCATCTCTCCCGTGGTGATCAAACTGGCTGTGCGCGACCTGGCCCGTACCGGCAGCACCGTCGGTCGAATCTCCGCTGCCGGCACCGTGGGCAGCATTGTCGGGACGTTTGCCACGGGGTTCATCCTGATCGCCTGGTTCGGTACGCACGTGGTCGTCTGGGGTGTGGCCGTTGTGCTCCTGGCTATGGCGGCCCTCTTTTTGATTGCGTCAGCCCCGCGCGGGCGCCTGGCCCTGGCAACGGTTGCTTTGACCGTCATTGCCGGCGGCTCGGCAGTAGCGTTCACTCAGGACTGGCTGCGGTCGCCCTGCAACCTGGAGACCAACTATTTCTGTATCAAGGTGCGGGAGGAGACGCGAGGCGGAAAGCCGGTGCGCGTGTTGATCCTCGACCGGCTGGTACACAGCTATTCCTCCCTGGACGATCCCACCCATCTGGTGTACGGCTATGAGCGCATATACGCCGAGGCCACGGCGTACCAGGCGCAACGTCATCCGCAACTTCGCGCGTTGTTCATCGGTGGTGGCGGTTACACTTTCCCGCGGTACATGGAGGCACTCTATCCCGACAGCCACCTGGACGTGATCGAGATTGATCCCGGTGTGACCCTGGTGGCGCATGAGTTCATGGGGTTGCGTCGCGATACGCGGATACGTACGTTCAACGAAGATGCCCGTACCTTTCTGGCCCGTCAGCCCGAGAGGCAATACGAACTGGTGTTCGGAGATGCGTTCAACGACTATTCGGTGCCTTATCACCTCACGACGCAAGAGTTCAACGAACGGGTGCGTGCCTGGCTCTCAGACGACGGCCTGTACATCGTGAATCTCATAGACGGGCCACGGCGCGATTTCCTGCGAGCTTACGTGCATACCCTTCGTCAATCCTTTGCCCACGTCTATGTGGCCCCTTCCATCTCGGCCTGGCGTGAGTCCCCGCGGGTGACGTTTGTGGTCCTTGCCACCGATCGGCCTCTCGATCTGGCCGCCCTGCGCAAGATTGCCCGCAGCACTGGAGATGCGTTGCTGGTCCAACAGATGCTCGATCCCTCGACGGTAGATGCGATCCTGGCCGAAGGGCGGGCGGTGCTGCTCACCGACCGTTATGCGCCGGTGGATCAGATGCTGGCTCCCGTAGTGCGAGACGAAGAGGCACGCTCCTTCGGTGGCGGATTGGCCGGAGGCACTGCGTCGCCATGAAGGTGTTCTACTGCGATCATTTCACCTACCCTTTGCCGCCAGGCCATCGCTTCCCTGCCGCCAAGTACATCCTCCTGCGCCAGCGCGTGGCAGCCGAGCTGGCTCCGCCGTGCGAGCTGGTCGAACCCGACGCAGCTTCGGATGAGCAGCTCTTGCGCGTGCATCGGCCGGCCTACCTGGCCAGGGTGAAAGCCGGCCTGCTCAGCGAAAGGGAGGTCCGTCGCATCGGGCTGCCGTGGTCGCCGGAACTGGTGGAACGTTGCCGTCGCTCGGTGGGCAGCACCATCGGCGCCTGTCGGGCCGCGCTGCAGGATGGCGTTGCCGCCAGCCTCACCGGCGGCACGCATCATGCCTTCCCGGATTTCGGCGCAGGCTACTGCGTTTTCAACGATGTGGCTGTGGCTGCTCGCGCCTTGCAGGCGGAGGGAGCCGTGCGGCGGATCGTGGTGCTGGATTGCGACGTGCACCAGGGGGATGGCACTGCGGCCATCTTTCAAGACGACCCCACGGTATTCACCTTCTCGATCCACGCGGCCAAGAACTTCCCGTTGCACAAGCAGCGCAGCGACCTGGACATCGCGTTGCCGGACGGTGTGACGGACGCCGAGTATCTGGACGCGCTGGAGGTGGGGTTGGAGCGCGCCCTGGCCCTGGCCGTGGCCGATCTGGCGATCTACGTGGCGGGCGCAGACCCGTTCCAGGGCGACATGCTGGGCCGCCTGGCGCTCACCCAAGCCGGCCTGGCTGCGCGAGACCGGCTGGTGTTGGATCACTGTCGGCGCGCCGGCTTGCCTGTGGCGGTGGTAATGGGGGGCGGTTACGCGCGAGATATTCGGGACACGGTGGCGATTCAGTGGGAGACGGTGAGAATCGCCGCGCAGGCGATGGGCAACGGCAGCCTGCCAGGGAATGATGGATCGGCCGTGAAGCGAGCAGGGGGCCAGACACCATGATGGACATTTCCGTTGTAGCCGCTGTGGTCATCTCCGCCGTTGCCGGGGCATGCGCCTATCTGTTCTTCCTCAACCGCGTCCTGATCCAGATGCGGGATGCCCGCTACAAGAGCTTTTTGATCCGCGCCGGGGGCATCCTGGCCGTGGTGGTTTCGGCCGGCGTGGGTTATCTCGCGGCAGGTACCCCCTGGCTGATACTGCCCGTGATCCTGCTGGGGGTGACTATCCTGGGCGAGATCCGTCGCCTGATGCAGCGCAGGCGCTTCGGGGGCACGCAGCCCGTGTCGCAGGAAGGAGGCACCGTGGCTTTGACACGGCCGCGGACAACCACCGACCTGGCGATTCGGCGATACGTCATCGCCCCGAAAGGCTGGCATGGGCCGCCGTTGCGCATCGCGCACCTGAGCGACTTTCACGTCAACAGCCACATTCCGCTGGAGTATTTCCAGGACGCGCTGCGACGCGTGGCAGAGGCCCGACCTGACCTGGTGTTCTTCACCGGCGACTTCGTCACCTATCGCGAGCATGTGGACCTGCTCCCTCGCGTTTTGCCCCTGGCGCGCGGGCGGCTGGGCACCTTTGCCATTCTGGGGAATCATGATTACTGGGCGGATGATCAGGCGGTCGCCCAGGCGGTGACGGCAGCGGGTATCACTCTGGTGGCCGACGGCGGTGTTCGCATCTCGACCGGCAACGGCGCAACGGTGCTGGTGGCCGGCTGCGAGTTGCCGTGGTCGCGTGCGCCGTGGCGGCCGCCTGTGCCTGCGAACGGCGAGCTGGCCCTGCTGTTGACCCATACGCCCGATAACGTCTATTGGCTGAGCAAGTTGGGGTTCACGGCCATCTTCGCCGGCCATTATCATGGCGGCCAAATCCGGCTGCCGTTCCTGGGGTCGCTGGTAGTGCCATCCCGCTATGGCCGGCGGTTCGACCACGGGCATTTCGTGGTCAACGGCACGCACCTGTTCGTGACCGCCGGGGTGGGCTCCGCTGAGCCCCCGGTCAGGCTGTGGTGTCCGCCCGACGTGTTTATCGTGGACCTGGTGGGCCAGCATGGATGAAGTACGGGTGCTCGTTCTGGCCGACGATCCCCTGGCCCGCGCTGGCCTGGCCGCGCTGTTGGCGGCGGAACCGGGCTGCACAGTGGTCGGCCGCGCTTCGGGCGCCGATGACCTGGTTGCGGCGGTCGAAGCTTACCGCCCCGACGTGCTGCTGTGGGACCTGGGGTCGTCACCCGACCTCGGGCTGGAGCGGGTCGCCGCAGCCGCCGGCGCGCAGCCGCCCGTGGTGCTGCTGTTGGCCGATGCCGCGCTCGCAGAAGATGCGTGGGCCATGGGCGCCCGTGGCATCTTGCCTCGCGCAGCCGAACCTCCTCAGATCGTCGCAGCCCTGGCGGCGGTCGTCCAAGGGCTGGTGGTCGTTGATCCTGCGTTCATACCTGCTCTGTTTCCCCCTGTCGAGTCGCGACCGCTCGGCGCCACAGACGTGGCCGAACCTCTGTTCGAAGAACTCACCCCGCGCGAACTGGAGGTGTTGCGCCTGCTGGCCGACGGCTTGCCCAACAAAGCCATCGCCCGCCACCTCGGCATCAGCGAACATACCGTCAAGTTCCATGTCAACGCCATCCTGGGCAAGCTCGGCGCCGGCAGCCGCACCGAAGCTGTGGTGCGCGCCACGCGGCTGGGGCTGATCTTGCTGTGATTGCGGATTGTGGATTGTGATTGTGGATTGCGGATTGAGGGCGCCGCGTTACCTGATCTTTTTTCCAGGTCTTCCCCCGCCCAAACGGGCGATGCGCCGCAATCCATCTTCATGTATCCTTTCTATCGTATCACGCCATACGCCATACGCAGTACGCAATACGCAGTACGCAACATCCCGGAGGCACTTATGTCCAACACGCTTACAGCTCTCTCCGACGCCCTGGCTGCTGCTGTCGAGGCGGCCGGCCCGAGCGTCGTGCGCGTCGAGGCCCGGCGCCGGTTGCCCGCCAGCGGCATCGTCTGGTCCGCCGATGGCCTGATCGTCACCGCGCATCATGTCGTCGAGCGCGACGACAGCATCCGGGTGGGCCTGCCTGACGGGCAGACCGTCCCCGCGAACCTGATCGGCCGCGATCCCACCACCGACCTGGCGCTGTTGCGGGCGAAAGCCAGTGGGCTGGCGCCTGCGGCCTGGGCCGCCGCCGAAACCTTGCGGGTCGGCCACCTGGTGCTGGCGTTGGGCCGGCCGGGCCAGACCGTCATGGCGACCCTGGGGATCGTAAGCGCGCTCAAGAAGGACTGGCGCACGCCTGCGGGCGGCCAGTTCGACCATTACCTGCAGACCGACGCGCTGATGTATCCCGGCTTTTCCGGCGGCCCTTCGGTGGACGCGACGGGCCGGATCATCGGCCTGAACAGCTCGGCCCTGGTGCGCGGGGTGTCGCTGGCCGTGCCGGCCGCCACCGTGCGTCGCGTGGCCGATGCCCTGCTGGCTCACGGACGGATCAAGCGCGGCTACCTGGGCGTTGCAGCGCAACCGGTGCGGCTGCCCGCAAGCCTGGCGGCGCAGCTCGGCCAGGAGACCGGCCTGTTGCTCGGCTCGGTGGAGCCCGGCAGCCCGGCCGAGCGCGGCGGGCTCTTCATGGGCGACACCATTGTGGCTCTGGCGGGCCATCCCGTGCGCCACCTGGATGACCTGCTGGCGCTGTTGAGCGGCGATCAGGTCGGCCAGTCTGTCCCGGTACGCATCGTTCGCGGAGGACAGGTCCTTGAGGTCACCGTGGTGATCGGGGAGCAGGGGTGAAGTACTGTGTACTGCATACTGCATACTGCATACTGCAGCATACTGCATACTGCGTACTACGTAGTACGCACTACGCAATACGCAGCACGCAGCGAGGCACACACATGTCGTTTTCGACGCATTTGTTGAACGTCGACCTGGCCGCCGTGGCCGAGATCGTCTATCCCAGCCTGGTTCAAGTGCACAACGGCCGCCGTGGGGCAGGCGCAGGGACGATCTGGCACCCCCAGGGCTTGATCGTGACCAACGCCCACGTCGTCGGTCGCGGGCCGCTCAAGGCCGTCCTGTCAGACGGTCGGATCTTGCCCGCGCAGGTCATGGCGGCCGACCGGGAGCGTGACCTGGCTGCTTTGCGGGTGCAGGCGGCCGATCTGCCGACCATCCGGCTGGCCGATTCGCGCGCGGCGCGGCCGGGCCAGTGGGTCACGGCGTTGGGCCACCCGTGGGGCGTAACCGGTGCGGCGACGTCGGGGGTCATCATCGGTATGGGCAAGGAATGGCCCGAGATGCCGCCCGCCCGACACGATTGGCTGGTGGTCAGCCTGCACATGCGGCCGGGACATTCCGGCGGCCCCCTGGTGGACAGCCGCGGCCGGCTGTTGGGGATCAACACGCTGATCAACGGGCCGGACGTCGGGTTCGCGATCCCGGTTCATGTGGTGGTGGCGTTCCTGCGAGAGGCGCTGTTGTGAACAAAGAGACTCAGGGACGAAAACAAAGACCGGCCAAAGCTTCGATTCTGCGATGTGTCGGCGTTGCCGAGGCGGAGGGACCTCGATCACCTCAGCGGAGCAGGCGGCCGTCTCGCAATTCGTGTACCTGGGTGGCGAATTCGATGACGTCGGCGTTATGGGTGGCCACCACCACTGTGATCCCCTGCTCGTCCACTAGGCGTCGGAAGAGCGCGAAGATCTGCTTTCCGGTGGCGCTGTCCAGCTCGCCCGTGGGTTCATCGGCCAGAAGCAGAGGCGGCTGCGGCGCAATGGCGCGAGCGATGGCAACACGCTGCTGTTGGCCGCCGGAGAGTTCTGCCGGCCGGTGATGGGCGTGCCCGGTCAGGCCCACCAGCTCCAGACAGGCCGCCACCCGCGCCCGCCGCTCGCGCGACCGCACGCCCGCCAGCCGCAGCATGATGTCCACGTTTTCCGCCGCCGAATAGGTCGGCAACAGCGCGAAAGACTGGAAGACAAAGCCGATCTCTCTCCGCCGCAGCCGGGTGAGCTGCCGTTCGGTCAGGGTGTTCAGGGCCTGTCCCAGCAGTTTCACCTCGCCGGCCGTGGGCCGGTCCAGCCCGCCGATGCAGTTGAGCAGCGTCGTCTTGCCCGACCCTGAACGCCCCATGAGCGCGACAAAGCTGCCGCGCGCCACGGTCAGGCTCACCCCGGCCAGCGCTCGCACGGCCTGGCTGCCGCGGCCGTAGACGCGCTCCACGTTTGTCACCTGCACGATGGGATCGGTCGGTGAGGGATTGTGGATTGCGGATTGCGGATTGGGGATTGTCGTGTTGCTGTTCTCGTGCGTTTTCATGGCGCCCATCCGTCCGTTAGATTGCGGATTGCCGTTTCCGTGCGTCTCCAATGCGTCCTCAGTCCGTCCCCTCATGCGGCGGCTTGATCAGAATCCCGTCCGGGCGCAGTTCGAGCTGCGCACGCCCGACGATGCCGAAGCGTTCAAGATAGGCGCGCGGCACCTGCAGCCGGCCGGCCGCGTCCAGCACCACGTACTCTTCGTAATGGTGGGCGGAGTCCGGCGCGGCGTTCTCCCCCGGCCGGCCGGCCTGGGCCGGTTCGCTCGCGCTCGCCGGAGCCTGCGCGGGGCTTCGCTCGGCACGCTCTGGGAGCTGGGTTGCCGGCCGGCGCACCGTCTCGGTGCTGGTGCGACCATCGCGGATCGCCACGACCCGATCAACCCGTGCAGCAATCGCCGGATCGTGCGTCACGACGATAATCGTCAGCCCCCATGCCCGGTTCAGGCTGCGCAACAAATCGAACACCAGGGCGGCGTTGGCCGAATCGAGTTCTCCCGTGGGCTCGTCGGCCAGGAGCAGCCTGGGCTGATTGGCCAGCGCAACGGCAATGGCAACTCGCTGTCCTTCGCCGCCAGAGAGCTCGGCCAGCCGATGGCGGCGTCGTGCTGTCAGGCCCACCGCCTCCAGCAGCTCCGAGATGCGTGCCTGTTGACGCGCCGGCGAATAGCCGCTGAGCGCCAACGGCAGAGCAACGTTCTCCGCGACGGTCAGATAAGGCATCAGGTTGCGCGCCGGTTGCTGCCATACGAAACCCACCTGCGATCGGCGGTAGCGATCCAGGCCGGCGTCGGACAGCTTGACCAGGTCTTGCCCGTCCACCGTCACGCGGCCGGCCGAGGGCCGATCCAGCCCGCCCAGGATGTTCAGCAGCGTGCTTTTGCCGGAACCCGACGGCCCGACGATGCCCAGCATTTCGCCCTGACGCACCACCAGGTCGAGGCCTTGCAGGGCAACGACTTCGCGGTCGGCGATGCGGTAGATCTTCACCAGGTTGTCGCAGACCACCAGCGTCATACCGCCTCCCCCAGCTTCACCGCTTCGAAAATGCGCATCCGCGCCAGAAGAGCCCCCAGCGCGACCACCGCCCCCGCGAACATGGCCCCGAACACCGCATAAATCGCGCTCAGCTCGCTCCACGCGATCCGCACCACGAACGGCGGGACCTGAGGGCCGACCTGGAGGAACGGGATGAACAGCCAACTGGCAGCCAGGCCCAGGGCCGTGCCTGCCGCACCGCCGCCCAACACGATCGCGGCCTGCTCCAGCGTCAGGAACGCGGCCATCTGGCCGATGCTCAGCCCCAGGGCGCGCAAGGTGCCCAGCTCGACGAACCGCTGACGGAACGAGGTCACGGCGTACAACAGGAAGCCCAGTACCGTGAGCCCGGCCGCGGCCAGAAAGCCGGCGGAAAGGATACCCAACACCCCCTGACGGACGGGCCGTCTCTGCTCGGCAGCGATCAACCCACGGGCATCCTGGCTCGTGATCACCTGTACGCCCAGCGCACGCACCCCGGCAACGACCTGGGCCGGGTCGGCGTCTGCTGCCAGCCGGAGCCATACGTCGTAGGGGTAGAGGCCCCCGAATTGCTCGAACAGGTAATCCAGATTCGCCACGAAAATGGGGCCATCCGCCGGGTAGACCGTAGGGAAAAGGTCGAGTGCGCCGGCCACGGTGAAGTCCGCATCGGTGATCTGGTCGCCGTACTGCACGGTCAACCGCAGGCGGTCCCCCTCGGCCAGGCCGTAGCGCGCCAGGAAAGCCCGGCTGACGAGCAGGCGGTCGGGCGCCAGGGCCAGGCGGTTCATCAGGCTGCCCAACGATTCGCCACCGGCAAATCCGGGCTGAAAGTAGGCGACCTGGCTGAAGTCGGCCCGATCCACGCCCAGCAGCCGGCCCACTTCGGTGCGCTCGCCGGGCCGCGCCAGCGCAGTGAAGACGCCAACGCGCGCGGCCGCAACCACACCGGGCACCTCCAGGTGTTCCGAGACGGGAAGAAACACCCATTGGGCCTCGGCCGGAGCAGCGGCTGCGGCGCTTTGTCCCCCCAACCCGCCGCCGGCCGGCGTCTCGGCGATGTTCTCCCCCAGCTCGGCCAGTCGTAGATCCGCCCCGGCCCGGTAGTAGGCCTGGTCGGTGAGATTAGTGTCCAGCGTCAGCGCCATAGATGCGGTGAAAGCGGCCAGGCTCATGGTCAGGATCAACAGCGTCAACGGTGCCGTGTATCCGGCGGGGGCGCGCGCCAGTTGCCGCAGCGCCAGCAGCCCCGCCACGCCCGGCAACCGCTCGGCCATTGCGGCCAGCCCGGCCATGATGGGCCCGTAAAGCCGGACGCATACCAGCGCCAGGGCAAAGCAGAAGAGCACCGGCGTCAGGAACAGCAGCGGATTGCCGAAGGGGTCGGCTGCGCTTCCTGCAGCTCCCGGCAAGGCCAGGGCGCCCTGGCGGCGCAGCACGTAGTAGCCGTAGAGGGGCACCGCCAGCAGGGCGAAATCGAGGAAGCCGCGTTGCCACCAGGGCCGTGTCACGGCTCGGGCCTGTGCCCACTTGTAGGTGATGATGGTGTGCCGGCTGGCTGCCAGCGCAGGCAGCAGGCTGGCCGCCGCGCCTGTCAGGCCGGCTATCAGCGCGAAAACCACCGCAGTGGTGTTGAGCAGCACCGCCGGTCGAGCGCCGGCTTCGGGTAATCCCAACGCCAGGAAACTGCGCACGCTCCCCAGCGCCTGTGCCAGCTCTCGGCCCAGCCACAGGCCCAGCCCGACCGCAGGTATCCCTATCAGTAGCCGTTCGAGCGCGTAGACCGCCAGCACCTGCCCGGCCGAGGCCCCGCGGCTACGCCAGATGGCGATCTCGCCCTCCTGGCGGCGGACGATCATCCCCCCGGTCAGCGCGGTGAAATAGAGCGTCAGCGCCAGGAGCGGCAGGCTGAAAAGCACGAGCTGGATCGTGAGGACGCTGTTGGCCCGGCGGTAACTGCGCAGCGCGTCGGCCGGCGAGGCGTCCAGGCTGCTCTTCGGCAGCAGCCCGGCCAACCGGGTCTGCACCGCGGCCAGTTGCGCCAGGAACGTGTCCACCTGGCCGGCGCGCAATGCGCTGCCGTCCAGGATCAGATACCAGACGGCCTGGCCCACCTCGCCGCTCAGGGCCGGCGCCAGCACATCACGGAAGGTGGCCTCGGGGACGAACAACACTTCGTCGAACGCACGCGGCTCGTAGAACCAGAACGGATCGGCCCTGTCCGTCGGCTCCCAAACGCCGGCGACCTGCACCGGGATCAGCGTTGTGCCGGTGCGGCCGAAAAGCACATAGCGCTCGTTGACCTGGAGGCCCAGCTTGTCGGCCAACGATCGGCTGACCAGGGCCTCCACCGCCTCGGCGCCGGGCCCTGCAGCGGCCGGGAACTGCCCTTCGAGCAGGGTGATGTGTTCGTCCAGATCGCTGATGAAACCGATGCTGGCCCAGGCCAGCGGCTGGCGGCGGTCATAGGCAGATGTTTCGTCAGCAAACAGGCTCAGGTTCTCGGTGCGCACGTGACGGACCAAGGCGGTCAAAGGCAAGCCCAGCGCATCCGCTGCCTGCGTCGTCAGATAGGCGTCGGCCGGCGTGTACGCCTCCCACTCGATTGCGCCGTGCCATGCGCCGATGTAGCGGAACAGGAACGCGAAGGGCGGCCGGCCGTCAGCCTTGTCCGCCAGCGCGGCCTGCAGCACGCGCGACTGCGCTGCGTCAGCGTAGAGCGGGATGCTGGCGCTCAGGGCCACGGCCGCGATCAGCCCCAGGCCCAGACACGTCATGAGCACCCGCTGGCTCCACAGCCGGCGCAGCGCAATGGGGAGGATGGAGAAGAGATTGAGCATATGGCTGATGGATGATGGCGTGTTGCGTACTGAGTACTGCGTACTGCATACTGCATACTGCGTAGTGCGTATTGCGTCATTTGTGATTCGCCGATTCGCCGATTCGCCGATTCGCCGATTCGCCATTCGCTGATTCGCCATTCGCTGATTCGCTGATTCGCCGATTCGCCGATTCGCCGATTCGCTGATTCGCTGATTCGCTGATTCGCCGATTCGCCGATTCGCTTATTCGCCATTCGCTGATTCGCCGTTCGCTGATTCGCCGTTCGCTTATTCGCCATTCGCTGATTCGCCGATTCGCCATTCGCTTATTCGCCTATCACGATCTGCCCTTCGGTGACGCCGCTGAGGATTTCCACACGGTTGTTGCCTTCGATGCCCAGGGTCACGTCCACGCGGCGCTGGCGGGCGCCCTCTTGCACCAACACGAATTTGCGGCCGCTGAAGGTGCGGATGGCCGCCGGGGGCAGCCACAGCGTGTCCGCCCGTCGCTCCAGCACCACGGTCGCTTTCACCAGGTCGCCCATCGCCAGCGTTTGTCCGGCGGGCAAGAGGGTGAAATCGGCCTGAATCCGGGTGGACTTATCGGCCTCGGCCAGCGCCTGCACCCCACCGCCCGTGCCGTAGGGATAGGGCAACTGACGCACCGTGCCGGTCAGTGTCTGGCCCGGGTAGTTCACCGGCGCCAATGTCACGGCCATCCCCTCGGCCAGCTCGCGCATTTGCTCGGCCGAAAGCTCCGCGCTGATTTCGAGCTGTGTCGGGTCGGCCACCACGATCACGGGTTTGTACGCCTCCACGGCCTGGCCGGCGGTGATGTTCACGGCCAGCACTTGACCGGCAAAAGGCGCTATGATTTGTGTGTCGGTGATCTGAGCGCGCAGGTCGAGCAGGGCAAGTTCAGCCCGGCGCACCTCCTGCGCCCACTTGGGATCTGGTCCCGCCAGCCGGTCCACTTCGAGTTGCGCCAGGCGGACGCGGGCCTCCTGAGCCTGGATGTCGAAGGCATGTTGGCCGGCCCGTTGGACCGCCAGATCGTAGGCGGCCTTGGCGCGGGCGTAAGCGAACGTGGCCTCTTGCAGCATCCGCGCCTGAGGCATGGCCGCAATGTCGGGCCGCCATTTCTCCGCATCGTAATCGGCTTGGGCGCGTTGCAGGTCTGCTGTTGCCTTGTCCAGTTCGGCCTTGCTGACCGCGATATCGAGCTGTGGGTTGTAGCGTTTGAGCTTCGCCAGCGCGATCTGTTCCTGCTCCAGCAGCAATTGGGCGCGCGTCCGCTGATACGCGGCGTCTGCTGCTGCCTGTTCCTGGCTGGCCCGGGCGCTTTCCAGCGCCAGCTCGGCCTGGGCTACCTGCCGCTCCAGCGCGGAGACATCCAGCGTCGCCAGCACATCGCCGGCCGCCACCGTGTCCCCCCGCGCTACGTTTACCTGCAACACGCGTCCGCCCGCGCGGAAGAAGAGCCGTGCTTCGTTTACCGGCGCCACGCGGGCCGTGAACGTCAGCGTCCGTGCCACTTCTCCCCGCTGGACGGTGTAGGTGGGTTTCTCAGCGACGATGGGCGTGGGCAGTGGGGTGGGGGTAGCTGCGCCCTCGCCGGCCTGGGCCGCGCCGCGACAGGCGGTCAGGGCCAGGAGAAACAGGAGCCACAAGAGCACATGAGCAAGGATTCGTTTCATTGCCACGAGTCTCCGCACAGCACATGTATCGGGCACGCAAAGATTGTACCACAACAGCAATGGTGAGCGCCAATGAGTATGCCGGACAGCTTTTGGATTGCGGCGCTCCGGCGCCGCTTTTCGTTTGCCGCGATCCAAAGCGGCGGTGCCCGCCGCAATCCAAAGCGGCTTTTTTGGATTGCGGCGCTCCGGCGCCGCTTTTCGTTCGCCGTAGTTCAAAGCGGCGGTGCCCGCCGCAATCCAAAGCGGCGATTCTCGCCGCAATCCAAAGCGGCTTTTTTGGATTGCGGCGCTTCGGCGCCGCTTTTCGTTCGTTGTAGTCCAAAGCGGCGGTGCCCGCCGCAATCCAAAGCGGCGATTCTCGCCGCAATCCAAAGCGGCTTTTTTGGATTGCGGCGCTCCGGCGCCGCTTTTCGTTCGCCGCGGTCCAAAGCGGCGGTGCCCGCCGCAAGCCAAAGCGGCAGTCCCTGCTGCAATCCAAAGCGGCTTTTTTTGGATTGCGGCGCTCCGGCGCCGCTTTTCGTTCGCCGTAGTTCAAAGCGGCGATTCTCGCCGCAATCCAAAGCGGCAGTCCCCGCCGCAATCCAAAGCGGCTTTTTTGGATTGCGGCGCTCTGGCGCCGCTTTTCGTTCGTCGCAAGCCAAAGCGGCGATTCTCGCCGCAAGCCAGGGCGGCTTTTTTGGCTTGCGGCGCTCCGGCGCCGCTTTTCGTTCGTCGTAGTTCAAAGCGGCAGTCCCTGCCGCAATCTAAAGCGGCGGTGCCCGCCGCAATCCAAAGCGGCAGTGCCTGCCGCAAGCCAAAGCGGCGATTCTCGCCGCAATCCAAAGCGGGGCCAGGCTACTGCCGTCGTAGCTGCGCCAGCGGGTGGGCCGGGTCCACCTGCCGGGCACACGCGACAGCGCGGTCGAGGTCGTTTTCCCCGGCGGGCCCCAGGCAGGCGATGAAGGCCTCGGCCTTGTCTTGGGCGGTCTGCAGGGCGCTGCGGAGGTCGGCGTTTCTGGATTTGTTCAGGGCTTGATAGAACCACCACAGGGCCCAATCTCGTAGTGCTCCCGACTCTACCTCCAGGGCTGCTTGATCCAGGCTTTCCATGTAGGCGGCATACAGCCCTTCGCCCGCAACTTGCCCGACAGTTTTGCTCCCCGGTACGATCTTCGCTGCTGGTAGCTCGCCCGGCGCAGTGATGCCCTGCTGCACAAGATACTTGATCCACTGCCAGCAGATGTATGGCTCCGGCGCGTTCGGCGTGATCCCGTAAGCCGTCACCCGCAGAGGCAGCCCGACGCCAGCGCGCGGCCGCAGCGCGGTGCTGGCGATGTCCTGGGAGTGGTTCTCACCGGCTTTCGAGCCGGCTTCGGCGGAGAACCACATCGCCACCAGGCCTTCGTTGGCCAGCGCTCCGACCTCAGCCATAGTGGGCGGGAAAGGCAGGTGCTCGTTTCCGAGCGAGCGCAGGCGCTCCAGCGCAGCAAGAACTCCGGGATCTGTGAAGCGCGGTTGCAGGAGTTTTGCCTGCGTAAATAAATCGAGGCCCTGCTGCTCCAACAGGAAAGGGATATCGCGATCGGACGGCAAGAGGCCTATCCGGTCACTGCCTGTGCCGGTGATGTCGGCAGCCGCGGCCAGTATCCTTTCCACATCCCAGCTTGCGTCAGGCCGGGTGATACCCATTTGGTCGAAGATGGCAATGTTGTAATAGAGCACCGGCAGCTTAAGCGAACCGGGCAGCGCATATGTCCTGCCCTGCCAGCGCGTTACCGCGAGAACCTGGGCCGGGAAACGGTCTCGGCCGAGATCGGAGTCCGCTTCCATGAACGGCTCAAGATCGCGCAGCAGCCCAAGGCCGATCGCTGTGGCGAGCGTGTCTTGTTCTAACGGTAACGCCACGCAGCCGGCCGGTTGCTGTAACCCCAAGAACCCGATGCGGACACGCCAGCCCGGATATTGCGCCTCGAAGGCGCGCGCTGCTGCCTCATATGCCTCGCTCGGGCCGGTCACATAGAAATCAACCATGCGGTCGGTTGCGGCAGGGGGCGGGGCGACGCTGAAGTTGGTACGCGGGGGGAAATCGGTCACCTTGTGCCAGGCAGCGATATCCGCGACCGCTTCGGCCTGGGCTCGCTGCAAAGCGGCCATGAGATCCGGCTCCCCTCGCTGCGCCGTATACAGCACCTTGGCCAGGACATCGTACACCGTCCGCGCGGCTTTGTCATCCGGGGGCATCTGGTATTGCGCCAGGTTTGCCAACGTGCCGCGCGCCACCTGCTTCAACTGGTCAGGCAATTGGCCCCAGATGCCAACTTCCTCGCCGAAAGTGCGCCGGGCAGGCAATTCGTAGTAGCGAAAGTTGCTCAAACGTTGGCGGCTGACGAACTCCGCCCAACGCCAGGCTGCGCGGGGATGTGCTGTTCTTGCACTGATAAAAACGCCTGAAGATGGCGTGAGTGTGCGCTGTATGGCGGGATCAACGGCGGGTATAGCAGCAAAGGCAAGCTCGGGATAGTGGGGCGCTAACCTTCGCGCTACATCCAGCGGGACCATGGCCATACCGATCTGTCCCTGTGCCACACGTCGCAGCAGCTCGTCCCGATCGCGGACGAGTTCGCTCTCTGGCGCAATGGCAAGTTGAGCAGCCAGACGGTTCCAGGCCACCAATGCGTCATGAACCTCGCTACGGTCCAGATGAGGGAAAACACCGTCGCGCGACACGCTGTACAAGCCATTGGCTTGCTCCACGATCCAACCTGTTGCGAGGTCAAGCAGCATCCCATCATCAGGCAGGGCAAAGAACGGTTGCGCTGCGGAGGAGTTGGCGCCCAGACGCTGGGCAGCGTCAGTTACGTCATGCCAGGTTGCGCCTGTGACCGGCATGTACGCCCCAGCTTCCTCGAAGCGTCTGGTTGAATAGGCCAGGACCTCCACACTAACGCCGGTCGGCAAAGCCCAAATGCGACCATAACGCTGATACAAGCTTAAGATCCCTGGATAGAAGTCGGTCGTCAGGGTTTGAGCTTCAGTTTCTAACAATGGCGTCAGATTCAGCAGTTTGCCTTGATCTACGGCATCCGCCCACCTGCCCTGCCAGTCACCCAGGATGACGTCGGCCTGTTGCGGCCAGTCCAGAGGTGGCTCTTGAAATCGAACATCCACCTGTACGCCGGGATTTGCTGATTCGAATTCGGCGACCAACGCTTCCCACTGGCTCGGTGGTTCGGCGGGAAGCGTGATGAAGGTGATGCGCACGTCCTCATGGGCCACCCTGGCGTCAGTCGTCCGTGAGCTGCGCGCGTTCAGCGGCTGTTGTGTACAGCCGCTGAGCAAACCGCTGAAGGATAGCAGGAGAAGTGTTGCAATACGCAGTAGCAAGTTGGACGCTTGTCTTAGCACCAGGTGCACCCCGTCGGCCCTGGTTCGGTCTTCCATTGGTTGGTCCACCAGCAGTAATCGTAAGCGTTGCAGCAATACATTCGATAGTGGTAGGTCCATTTCAATTCATTGTTTCCCTGCCGCCAATCGAGACATCACAGCCTGCGTATTGGCAAACCCGCCGGCTGTGATGACCCTCTGCCCATTTACCACCACGAAGAACGGCGTGCCGGGCACCTGATAGCGTTGCGCCACGGCGTCATCCCAGGCCAGCACCGGGAAGGTGAACTCTTTGGAAGAGAGATTACCACATCTGCTTGTGGCAAGTCAATAGGTTTCTCTGAAGAAACGCTGAAGATTTTCTGAAGATGGCCGCTGGCTCTAGTCCACGCCATCCGGGGCGAAGGATAGCCGGCCCATCGTGCGATGTTCACCTGCAACACGCGTCCGCCCGCGCAGAAGAAGAGCCGTGCCTCGTTTACCGGTGCCACGCGCGCCGTGAACGTCAGCGTCCGTGCCACTTCTCCCCGCTGGACGGTGTAGGGAGGTTTCTCTGAGACGATGGTGCGAGTAGCGGAGTGGAGTGGTGACACTTTCGCCGGCCGGAGTTTCGCCGCAGCAGGCTGCGAGATGCAGAATCTTCAAGGTATAAGTAAGCCTTCACTGAGTTGTGTCAATCACTTGCTGCAACGTGACGGCGTCTACTGCCCCGACAAGCCTTCGTCCATTAACAAAAAGCGTAGGCGTGCTACTAACCCCATAAGAGACTCCATCATCACGATCCTTCTGCACCTTTGCTAAGGTCTGTGAATCATCGAAGCATTGGTCGAAGCGAACGAGATCCAACCCCAATTTTGCCGCATAGTTGCGTAAACTGATTCTATCAAAAACAGGTTGTCTTGTGAAAAGCAGTTCGCGCATAGGCCAGAACGCATTTTGTTGGTTAGCGCACTCTGCCGCTTGTGCAGCCATGAAAGACGCAGACCCAGGGCCCTGCAGTGGAAAGTTGCGAGCGACTACGCGGACTCGATCTGGATTTTGACTTTGAATCTTGATAAGGGTTGATTCTAGATCTCGACAATGTCCACATGTGTAGTCCGAAAACACCACTATAGTGACAGGAGCGATGGGTGAACCAAGAACGGGATCCTCGTCAATTAGGACACCTTTGACAATCGAGATGTCGCTGATTCGTCTATCACCCGTGCCAATCACTGCTCGGTAGACTTGATTTAACCGCCAGAGTACAGCAGTAAGCAACATGACCTGAACTGTGAGCATTAGCAGCACCAGTATCGTAGCAGAATTGACTTTGCGACTTTCCATAGTATGCTGTCAATAACCCCTTGCCTTCGCCTGTGCCACGGCTAATGCGGCCTCTGGATCGGCGCCCTGCAGAATCTGTTGGACGGCTTCAGCCAGCCATTGCTCTTCAGCGGCCATCTGAGATGTCATGGCAACAGGTACGTCTGCATAATCAACAAGCGTGCGGTATGTTGCAAGAACATCCAGTGGTAGCTTATTGGCGAATGCGGGATCTGCCAAGAATGAATGGCGAGCCGGCATCCCTTCGGCCAAATCAGCCTGGGCTACAATGTACTGTGTCCATTCCCAGCAGGTCTGCGGATCGGCCGCATCAATGGAGATCATGATGCCGTCCCACAGGAATCGGGTGGCGGCAACGCGGCCCACAGGCATGGGCGCCATGCCCATCACTTCTTGCGCTGGCCACGCATCATCGTGCTTTAGCCCAGAGAAATCTGTCCACATGGCTGCTCGGCCGTCGCGCGCGAGGGCCACACGTGCCTGGTGCACGTTTTCATCAGGTTGTGCCCAGTCTTTCAACTCGCCGTACATAACGCCGTATTTCAACGTCAGGTCGGTGAACCAACGCACACCAGCGATGACGTCAGGCGTTGCGAACTGAGGCCGGCCGGCCCTATCCCACGGCCACGCGTCTTGCGCGGCCAGGAAGACCAGTAGGTCGCTCATGGGGCTGTTATAGGAGACGAATCCGTACTGCTTCTTGTCACTTTGCTCGCGTGTCAACTGCTGAGCTGCGGACAAGAAATCATCCAGCGTCCAGCCCGGCTTCGGGTATGGCACCCCGGCAGCATCAAACAACGCGCGATTGTAGTACATCACGCGCACCTTAGCAGCCATGGGTATTCCCCACAGATCGCCTTCTCGTTTGAATGCAACCAGGGCCTGTTGCAAATAGTCGGTGGTTTGGAACCGCCTGTCCGCATTTACGAATGGCTGCAAGTTGCGGGCCTGTTTGAATACCGTCAAAGCACCGACGACTGCATCCGCCTGCCCGACCTCTGACTGTCCTCGGATGGTTATCTGCACACCGGGGTGTGCAGCGTTGAAGGTCAGTGCTGCCGACCGATAAAGTGTTGGGTCGCTATCTACGGACGGCACAAAAGAACATCGTTTCGCTTGCTCTGCGGCAGTAGGCGTTGCTACTGCCAAGGTCAAATCGGAGGTTATGCGCTTTGCCCGGGCCTCGGCCCATGCCCTCTGTGCTGTGTCTAGGGCTACCTCGACCGTATCACCAGACCATATGGCTTCAATCGCCTGAATCAGGTACGACCAACGTGTGTCCAGGCTACCAACCGCTAGATGATCGGCCGCTTGCTGCGCCAGTGGCTTGAGATTCTCGCTGAACCGATCCCAGCATCTCGCATCAGTTGCTACTGACCGTCTGGCTGGCAGAAAGAATGCCCTGCCACTGTTACAGGCGTTCGGCTGATGGCGCGTGAGGAACTGCAACCAGCGCCAGCTTTCATTAGGGTGGAGAGTGCTAGCGCTCATCCAATAGCTGCGGACCAGACCAGGAGCCTTTGGCCCGGTGCGTGTAGGAAAGAGCGCCAGTCCGATCCTTTGGGGTGTTTCAACACCCGCGACGTGATACTGCGTAAGATCAGGGACTAAGACGTCGAACCACATCGCTGTCGCGCCTTTGGCAATGAGTTCCAGGCCATGCCGGCTTGCCTCGGTATCTGTTTTGGTGGGAGGCATTACACCGTGTTTGACAGCAAGGTCTGTGTACCAACGGAGTCCGCTGACAAAAACATCAGAACTCAGGAGTGCATCAGGCCCGGCTTCTTGCAAGAGCGACGTCAGCCATGCTTGCTGCCCCTGTGCACCGTAATCGAGGAAGCCATAGTGGGCGCCCTTGTCGTCAGATGTGTTGCTAAGTCTCAGGGTAGCTACCAGGAATTGTTCAGGTGTCCAATCGAGGATGGGCTTCGGCACCCCAGCTTGCTCGAATGCATCCTGACGATAATACAAGACGCTGATCCACACGTCGGCCGGCAGAGCCCAGATACCGTCCTTGTAGTGAAAAGCATCCAACAAGTTGGGAAAGAAATCTGCTGTATTGAAGTTGGAGTCGGCTATTATGAAAGGCTTCAAGTCACGCACCAGGCCGGCATCCACCATACTGATTGAGGGGCCCAGGCAGTGCGCGTCCGCCGCAACGGCGAGGCGCCTTTCGATATCGAACGTATCATTGTCTTTTGCTGACAGCGCAAGTACGTCTTCCACGCTCACGAAGCGGATGTTTACGTCCGGATTTTGTGCCTGAAACTGAGCGGCCAGCGCCTCGAATTCGCTTTGCCGGTTGCTCTGGCAGGCGAAACTAATGGTAACGGGTGCGGACTGGTTAAGCGCTTCTGGTGCCGGCGGCGACGGGAGAGCGCCAGCGTTCTTGTCTACAGATGGCTGATGACAAGCCAAGGCAAAGAGAAATGTAATAGCCAACGCGAAACAAAGCGGCCAACGGAACGTCCCCGGTACGCGGTTGCTCATAGAAATACTCACCAGCACGTACTGTAACCGCACGCCCTATAAGTGTAACTGCACTGGTTGTAAGTTGACCAGCCGTAGCCGCCGATATAGAAACCGTTTGCATATTGATAGCGAGTACGATTCCAACAATCTGAAAGATAGTTGCCATTGGCGCACACAGTAAGCGGCCATTTCCAAAAGCACTCATCTGTGCAGGGTGTTGAATACAGATAGCCGATACAGCTTCCTGCTTCCACCGACCGAGCTTCTTGGAGAAAGAAAATGCCAGCCGAACTTACCGTCAGGGCTAACAGTACTGTCAAAATGGTTAGCGAAGCACGCTTATGTGCGAGATTCATACAGTCCTCCTTAAAGTTTGGAAATGGAATAGGTATTGATGATGCCATTTGTAGCACATCTGCAGACCGTAAGTCAATAGGTTTCTCTAAAGAAATGCTAAAGGTTTGCTAAAGATGCCCGTCCCAGCGATAGCCGGCCCCGCGCACGCAACGGATGAAGCGGGGATCCCGTGCGTCGTCCGCCAGCTTGCGGCGCAGGTGGTTGATGTGAACCTGCAGGATCGCCTTGGCCTCTCGTTCCTCACACGCATACCCCAGCACGCACTGGGCCAGGTCGCAATACGCGAACAGGTGGCCGGGTGCGCGTGCCGGGTTTTGGATTGTGGCGCTCCGGCGCCGCTTTTCGTTCGTCGTAGTCCAAAGCGGCGGTGCCCGCCGCGATCCAAAGCGGCAGTCCCTGCCGCAATCCAAAGCGGCGATTCTCACCGCAATCCAAAGCGGGGCCAGGCTACGGCCGTCGTAGCTGCGCCAGCGGGTGGGCCGGGTCCACCTGCCGGGCACAGGCGGCCGCCTGGTCGAGGTCGTTTTCCCCGGCCGGCCCCAGGCAGGCGATGAAGGCCTCGGCCTTGTCTTGGGCGGCCTGCAGGGCCGGTGCGAGATCGGCCCCCCTGGCTACTTCTCGCATCGCCTG
>FWWM01004553.1_pt1 | contig 32068 bp, 27 predicted proteins | sample 2228351 | NCBI WGS metagenome assembly FWWM01 (sample SAMEA103939774, study PRJEB20133) | metagenome | reverse complement strand
ATCAGGATGCGTTTCGCCATTGTTCCACCTCCTGTTCAGGTTTTTGGTAGTAGAAGGGATAGGGGTTGGTATAGCCAATTTGTTGGTGATTGAAGATGCGCTCGGTATTGCCCAGAAAGAGATAGCCTCCGGGCTTGAGCGCACGATAGAACTCGCGAAAGACGCGCTCTTTGGCGTCCTCCGAGAAGTAGATGATCACATTCCGGCAGGCGATGAGGTCAAAACCTTGTGGATAGGGGTCAGTGAGCAGGTTGTGCCGTTCGAAGCGCAGGTAGCGCTGAAGAATTGGATCGGCTTCGTACATGGTGCGTCCCTCACTGGTGAAGGCACGGAAGTACCGTTGACGGAAAGAGGCGGGCACATTGCGCATCTCACTTTCTTGGAACACACCGCTCTGCGCCCGCTGAAGCATCTCACCGTCGATGTCGGTGCCCAGAATCTGGTGGGAGCGACGCGGCGCATGCTCATGGAGTAGAATGGCGATACTGTACGCCTCTGCTCCATACGAACAGCCCGCGCTCCAGACCTTCAAGCTGTAGCTACGCCGCAGTAGGGCAGGCACTATTTCCCGATTCAGCAACTCGAACTGCTCCGGGTTGCGGAAGAGCTCCGACACATTAATTGCCAGACGGTCGATGAAGTGGCGTAAGCGTTGTTCATCCTGCAAGAGGTGATGCAGGTAGTCGGTGAATCGGTGGAAACCGGTGCGTTCGACCATCGTCCAGATGCGCCGGTAGGTCTGGTCGAACTTATACTGACTGAGGTCGAGCCCCGTGCGCTCGCGCAACAGCCGTTGGAACCGCTCGAAGTCGTTGAGCAGTTCAGGGGTTTTGGGTATCTCTACGCTGCCTGGCTTTTGCATAGAGTTTTCACCTCCTCGGTGAGGGCTTGTGCCATCTCTTCGATGGGCACGACCCGATCCACGCATCCCGTCTGAATGACCGCGCGCGGCATGCCGAACACGATGCAAGAGCTTTCATGCTCGGCGAGGATTCGCGCCCCTTTAGCGTGCAGAGCGCGTGCGCCCATCGCGCCGTCGTTGCCCATCCCTGTCAGAATAGCCACGATGAGTTTGCCCCTGTAGTGCTGGGCAAGCGAGAACAGAGTAACATCTATTGCGGGGCGCACGCCGTGCAAGGGTGGTTCACTGGAGAGATGCAGAACTCCGCCTTGCCTCACCTGCAGGTGGGAGCCACCTGGCGCAAGATAGGCGACGCCCGGCTCGATGCAGTCGCCTTCTTGCGCCTCCCGTACGCTCAAAGGAGCCAGCTGGTTCAGTCGCTTCGCGAAGGAGCAAGTGAACCCTTGGGGCATGTGTTGAATGATGAGCATCGGCGCATAGAAATCAGGCGGCAACTGGCTCATTAGCAGGCTAAGGGCACGCGGTCCACCTGTCGAAGCACCAATCACCACCAAAGGCAGTTCCTGCCTATGCCCATCCACCTTGCCTACGCCCATCTGAGTACCTACTCGCTCCTCCTGAAGCGCGGGCTTGGCGAAACGCGACGAGCGAAGCTGAGCGCGCGGCACACGCGCCGCCGCCTTCACCTTCTCGATAATCTGAGAGGACACTTTGTAGAGGTCCAGTGAGACGGCACCCGAAGGCTTCGGCACAAAGTCGACCGCTCCCAACTCCAAACAGCGCATGGTAATGTCTGCCCCCTCTTGCGTGAGACTGCTAATCATTACCACCGGAGTCGGCAACTCCGCCATGAGCCGTTCCAGCATGGCAATGCCGTCCATGTGGGGCATTTGTACATCGAGGGTAATGACATCGGGTTGGAGCTGCCGCGCCATCTCCAGCCCCTCCACACCGTTGCGTGCCGTACCCACCACTTCAATCTCGCCATCCTGCCCAAGTAGGTCGCTGATTATTCGGCGCATAAAAAGTGAATCGTCCACCACCAGCACTCGGATTCTGCTCATTGATGACCTCCTTCTTAGCTGGCTCGGGCGAGCATGCCGAGCGCATAGCTCAAGTCATGGACAGTCAGCGTGCCGCCCACTGTGCGCAGGGCGAGCCTGCCCGTTGCCAGATCGAACTCGAACGAGCGCCCTTGCCTTCCGCCTGTGTCCTCGAAGACGATCGGGATGCGATACGCTCCCAACAGGCTACGCAGTTTTTCCACATTGCGTGCGCCAATCTGCAATGTTTGGGTGCGATTGGCGAACAGTTCCGCCCCACCGATGAGCACAGCTCGCAATCGGGACAGGGCATGGGCAGGCACACCCATCTGCAATAGCATGGCGGGTAGCGCGGTTGTTGCATATTTGCCCGGCGACTCGCTCTCCGAACCCCCATGCGATTCCGGCAACATCACATGCGCCAGCGAGGCGACAGCCGTCGCGGGGTCATACAACAACACACCCACACAGGAACCCAGCCCGATGCAAGTGAGCACACCCGCCATGCGCGCCACTTTAATCTCGCCCATTCCTGCAACGAGAACCTTGCCCCTCTGCCCCATCGCTTTTCTCCTAAATGCCCAACGCCTCGAACAGCCGCTGTAGACTGCCCGTCTCAGGCAAATAGAAAAAGAAACCTTCAAACTGCCTATCGGGTATGCAAAAGCGCGTTTCAACAACCAGCAACTCCCGCTGCGTATATAGCGCCTCCACCATCATACTGCTCAACAGCGCCGCTGCCATATCTGCTGCGAACGCAGGGGGCTCCATGTGCATCTGCAAACCTGTCATCTGAGCAATAGCCGTCAGAAAACTACCCAGCATGATATTAGCGACTTCGCAGATAACCGATTCGTAGAGGGGGTCTAGCTCACTGAGGTCGGCGGGGGCGTTCCCAACGAGAACCTGCCACAGCACCTGCGCGCTGCTCCAAGGGAACAGGAAGGCGCCCTCGCCTTGCCAGTCGCCTTCAACGCGCGCGATCGTGCCAACCATTAGACACTCTTCCGACGAGCAAAGCAAGGGAAGCTGCGCAGCGGTCAGCTCCAATACCTCGGGCACTTCCAGCGTGAACAGTACACCCGTGAGGTCCGACAGTGCCGTCACCGCACCGCCTAGCCCGATATTGCCTATCTCGCATAGCGCGTCCTGCCGAAAGGCACTTAGTTCAATACTCATTATGCCACCTGCCCTTGTAGGTTCGTAAGGAGGTTGTGCCGCACGATGGACGATTCCAAGCAAGCATCAATACGGGGTTGCAAGTGGGAGCAGGGACATCATGCCCCGTGCCGAAATATAATCGTAGCCCGGGCATCCTGCCCATTAAGCGTAGCACGAGCGTCTCGCTCGTGCAAGACTTGCTTGGGCGAGACGCCCAAGCCACTTTGTAGCCCGGGCATCCTGCCCATGAAACCGATCTCTGATGAGAACGCTCTATCTGGACTGTATCGGCGGAATTGCAGGCGATATGATGCTCGCTGCGCTGATTGAGACGGGCGTGCCGGAAGAGGCACTGCGCGAGACCCTGCACGGTCTACCGCTCAAGGGCTGGGAGTGGCACACAGAGCGCGTCGAAGTGGGCGCGGTCATGGCGCGGCGCGTGAGGATTCGGGTGGTGGAGGAACAGCCCCATCGCCATCTGAGCGATGTGCTGGAGATTATTGAGCGAACGCCGCTTTCCGAACGGGTGCGCCAACAAGCACAAGCGGTGTTCCAGCGGCTGGCAGAGGCGGAAGCCGCTGTGCACCAGACGACGCCCGACCGCGTCCATTTCCACGAGGTGGGCGCAGTGGACGCCATCTTAGATGTGGTGGGCAGCTGCTGGGCGCTGGAATATCTGGGCGTGGCGCGCATCGTCTGCTCACCGTTGCCGATGGGGCGGGGATTCACGCCCGCGGCACATGGACATCTACCCCTGCCCGCGCCCGCAACGGTGGAACTTCTGCGCGGCGTGCCCACCTACGGCATCCCCATCGAAGGCGAAACCGTAACGCCCACAGGGGCTGCATTGGCAGTCGCGCTGAGCGAGGAGTTCGGACCTCAGCCCCCCATGCGCTGGGAAGCGATTGGATACGGCGCGGGCAGCGCCACGCGACCCCTGCCCAACCTTCTGCGCACCTTCCTGGGTGAGGCATACAGCGGGCAAGACGCATGGGGCAATTGGCAGAGCATCGTGCAAATCGAAACCAATCTGGACGACGCCTCACCGCAACTGCTGGGCTACCTTATGGAGCGGGCATTAGAGGCAGGCGCATTGGACATCTTTTTCACCCCTGTGCAAATGAAAAAGAATCGCCCCGCGACCCTCGTCACCCTGCTTGCGCCGCCTGACCGCGCCGAGGCACTCATGAACCTGCTGCTGAGTGAAACGCCCACGCTGGGTGTGCGCTATACCCTGCTCAACCGCCTCTGCCTACAACGGGAGGTGCATACAGTGCAGACGCCCTATGGCGCGGTGCGGATTAAGGTGGCGCGAGCAGGCGAGCGCATTCTCCACCTTGCCCCCGAATATGAGGATTGCGCCCGAATCGCCCGCAAGCACGGACTGCCCCTACAACAGGTGATGCAAATCGCAAGCACGGCGTATAGGGACACATCGGAATCTATTTTGCAGGAGTAGCGCCTTGTGGAGGCGAATCTCCTTTGCAGGGCTGAAGGAAGTCCTTGCCATAGGGAGGCATTAAGCCCTATTTTGCAGGAGTAGCGCCTTGTGGAGGCGAACCTATCCTGCATGTTTTCTCCTTCCCCCTGAACTCAGGGGGAAGGTTGGGAAGGGGGTTTTGAATGCATACCCCCCTCCTGTAGTTTCTCCCCGCCAGTGGGGAGAGAGACTGAATAAGGAGGAGCGTGCACTATGCAGATCAAACGATGGTTGTTCGGGCTATTGGCGCTGCTTTTGATAGTTGGTGCAGTGCCTGCACAGGAGCTGGCAGACTCGCCAACGGACGAGTCACTCGTCGACCAACCCGCTCCCTTCGTGCCCGGCGAACTGATTGTCGGGCTGGACCCCGTCCATCCGAAGGCGCTGGCGCTTCAGGCAATCACCTTCGTGGGGCAGGTCGTGGAAACCGTGCCCCAGATTGGCGCCTATCGCGTCGCGTTGCCTCCTTATATCGACATGGAGACCGCTGCCGAGTTCCTTATGGCGATGCCCGGCGTGCATTATGTGGAGCCGAACTACATTCTCTATGCATTTGCCACCCCCAACGATCCCAGCTACAGTCGGCAATGGGCGTTGCCAAAGATTCAGGCGAACCTTGCTTGGGATCTCTGGCAGCCGCGAGCCACCCGCTATATCGCGATTATCGACACGGGCATCGACTACAACCACTCCGACCTGCGTAATAAACTGCGTCGCCATAGCAACGGCACAACCGTCTACGGTTATAACTTCGTCAACAACACAACGAACGCCAACGATGACAACGGGCACGGCACGCACTGCGCAGGGATAGCTGCCGCCGAGATTAATAACGGTATAGGGATAGCAGGTGTGGCAGCGTGGAACCCAGCCGTATCGGGCTACAACCAGTATGTGCAGTTGATGCCGGTGAAGGTGCTGGCTTCGAACGGCTCCGGCACGCTGACCGCAGTGGCGAACGGGATTACTTGGGCAGCCGATAACGGGGCACAAGTGCTGAGCCTGAGCCTGGGTGGTGGGGCTGGCTCCTCGACCCTGCAGAATGCAGTGACCTATGCGTGGAATCGGGGCTGCCTCATTGTCGCGGCGGCAGGCAACGGCGGTAGCTCCGCGCCTCAGTACCCTGCTTACTATACCAATGTGATTGCGGTCGCTGCCACCGACCGCAACGACACGCTCACCTACTTCTCCCAGTATGGCTCATGGGTGGATATTGCAGCACCTGGCGACTCGATCTATTCCACCTATCGGGGCAACAGCTACTCTACCCTGTCGGGTACATCGATGGCGTGTCCGCATGTATCGGGCGCCGCCGCGCTGGTCTGGTCACATGCGCCGGGTCTCACCAATCAGCAGCTGCGCTCGATTCTGCAGACGAATGTAGACCCCTACAATCCCTATGCTGGGCGCACGATTGCACCGAACGCGGGTCGGCTGAATGTGTATCGTGCGCTTCAGGCGGCGGGGGGAGGCGGGGGCACACCTGCACTCAGTGGACTGTCGATTAGCCCCAGCAGTGTGGTGGGCGGCAACCCGGCAACGGGCACCGTGACCCTGACCGCGCCGGCAGGTTCGGGCGGTTTCACCGTGCAGCTAAGCAGTAGCAACCCGTCGGTGGCGTCGGTGCCCTCCTCTGTCACCGTGCCTCAGGGTCAAACCTCGGCGAACTTCACCGTCACCACCACGCGGGTCTCCAGCACGACGACCGTCACCATCACTGCTTCGGCAGGCGGAGTGACTCGTCAAGCGAACCTCACGGTCAACCCGCCGTCGGCGGTGACCTTGCAATCACTGACCATCAGCCCCAGCTCGGTTTGGGGTGGCAGTTCGGCGACCGGCATAGTTCGGCTGAGCGGACCTGCCCCATCAGGTGGTGTGGTGGTAACTTTGCGCAGTAGCCGTCCCGACCGCGCCAGCGTGCCGAGCAGTATCACCATTCCAGCGGGACAGAGCCAAGCCAGCTTCACCATTCGCACCACCTCTGGCTTCTGGACAGGCGAGTGGTACACGGTGGTGACCATCACCGCGACGCTCGGCTCAACCTCGCGCTCTGCCTCGCTAACTATCTGGTTCTGAAAAAGCGACCAGCCCCCGCTGAGGGTAAGCGGGGGCTGGTTTCCGGTGTTCGCCCGATGGATGGAATCTGAACGGTTCAGCCGCCGAATCCGCCACCCCGTGGCGCTCTGCCACCCGCGCCCCCACCAAAGCCGCCACGCGGCAGAAAACCGCGCCCGCCTTGGAACTCAAATGGCTTGCCTAACATCTGCTCCCACTTCTCGCGCTGGGCGGGGGTCAGCACCTCCAAGATGCGTTTCTCGGCTTGCTCGCGAGCTTTCTGGAACTCCTGCTGAAACGCGCCCGGCTGACCAGGTTGACCGGGCTGAACCCGTTCACGCATCGACTGGAAAGTCTCCTGGACAATCCCGCGGATTTTCGTCTGTTGCTCTTGGGTTAGCCCAACCTGACGGGCAACTTCGGGGTCGGCTAAGGCGAACGGTCCTTGCCATTGGAGTTCGAGTTCGCGCAGACGCTTGCGCTGGGCATCGGTCAACACGCTGGTCGGGTCATACTTCTGGCGAAGCTCCTGCATGCGCTCGCGACGCTGTTCAGGCGGCAGGTTGCGCAGTTCTTGCCGTGCTTGCTCGAACTCCTGACGCATCTGCTCCAGCTTCACCTTCTGGGTCTGGGAGAGGTTCAACTCCTTCTGCACATCCTCGCGCATCAACAGCATCGCGCCCAGATTCGCGCCCATCATGCGTCCACCCAGCCCAAACCCGGGCTGTTGGCGCGGGCGCCCCGGCTGCTGTGCCAGCGCAAGGCTGGTCAGCGCAGCCGCCGTCACACCAAGCCATAGCCACTTCGTTCGCATGGTCATTCCCTCCTCCTTGCTTGTTGAAATGCACCTGTGCCCAGGTGCTACGGGGCTTAGACGACGAAGCGCACCTTTTGTTCGGTAGGAAAGCGGGGTGAAAGGGCGAATCTTCCAACTATGCTCAAACGGGAGGTCTGGCTGATTCCCACAGGGATGTGGGTGCTGTGCGCGCTCTATGCACTGCTCGCCGTTGTCCTGCGCGCTTACTATGTCGATGCCGAGGGTGTTCGTCAGGCGGCGACGCTCGCCGTCGGTATCAACAGGGGTTCCACCGCGTTCTGGCACGGGCATGCGCCGCTTGGCATGCTACTCATGTGGCTAATAACGAAGCCGCTGACGCTGATAATGCCCCTCCTTTCCGCGACCCAACTGATTGGTGCTGTTGCCATCGCGCTCACAGGGCTGGTGCTTTACCGGCTCCTGCGCCTCACGGGTCTCTCTACGGGGTTATGCGGGTGGCTCACTGGGCTCTTCTTGACGGCGAATGTGGCACTGGTGAGCGCAACGATGCTCGGCTTTGCTGGGCTGGCGCTGCTGTTGATGGCGCTTTGGACGCGTATGGCGGTCGGCTTTCTGATGGTGCGTACAGTGGAGACAGGCGCCGCTTTGCGCATGGGACTTTTGAGCGGGTTGCTGGGCGCGGTCAATCTGTTCGCGCTGCCACCCGCCCTCGTACTAAGCGTGCTGACGGCAAGACGGGCTGGAGCGGGCGCCTATTGGGCAACGCTACTCGGCACGGTGCTGGTGATTTACTTGGGCGTCTACTTGGTTGTTCTACCTGCGCAGGTGCAGATGGGAGGCGTGGAGCAGCCGAAACCCTCGCTTATCCGATGGCTCTGGACAGGCGATGGCGGTTCCCCACTCGATCCGCCTGCCTTTTCGGGCATCTACTGGCAGGTGATGGGCGAGCAGGTGGAAAACGCCCTGCTCGCGCTGGGACGCCCCTTCCGCATACGCGATGTGTATCAATATTTTCTGGGCGGCACTTTTATCACTCTGCTGAAAGGCGCATTTTTGCTCCTTGTTATGATTTTGATTATCATGCTGGTCTCGATTCGAGCGGGCGGCGAGCGGGTGCCGCTGGATCGCCCCGCGCAAGTACTGCGTGCACTCACAGGTTGGAGCCTCCTGCTGATGGTGTTGGTGATGGTATTCTGGCAGGGCGACCGTCAAGCATGCTACCTGTGGGCGTACTTCTGGGCGATTCTCGCGCTGGGCAGCTGGCTGGCAGGCTTTGCCGAAGCCGACACGCAACGCATCGGTTATGCGCTGACACCGCTGGTGCTGGTGATGGCACTGTTCGGCTTGATGAAGATGAGCGCGCTACGCTCACAGGAGTACGACTCCGAGCGTCAGGAAGCGGAAATGGTGCAGACAGGTGTTCTGAAGGGCGACATCCTGTTGGCAGCGGGACGGTTGGCGGACTTCCTGCGCTACTACACAGCGGGGCGTGGGCAGGTCATCGCGACGGAATACTGGACAACCCCCGATACCGATTTTCAGCGTCTTCTGCAAACGGCTCGCGAGCAGAAACGGCGCGTGATTATCTGGGAATACGCGCTTGACCCCGATTACTATCGGCACGCCCATGCCAACGCCACCACCGAATGGCTGAAGGCGCTGGAACGCGCCCAGACAGATTGGCAACGGCGCGGCGGCGCCTACCTGCGCCGCTACAGCAAACTGGTCGCCTACCCCACCCTCATCGAATGGACAGGCGAGGTGCATACCTTCGAACCATAGCAGGAGGAATCGAGCCTTTATCGAACAACCGTTCGACAGGCAGGAGGTGAGCAAGCGGATGATGCGAGGCATAGGATTAGCACTGAGCATCTGGCTGGGTATCACTGCATGGGCACAGAATCTGCAAGCGGGTGCCGCCGCGAACAAAATCACGCCGAGCAAGCAGGTCTATCTCGCGGGCTACGCGCCTAACCGCCCCAACACGGGTGGCGTGCACGATGACATCTGGGTGCGCGCCCTCGTCCTGCAAATCGGGCAGGAACGGATTGCGATTGCCGTATGCGACCTGCTGGGGCTACTGCGGGACGATGTGCAGAAGGTGCGTCAGCGTGTCCGTTCCGTGCCACCGAACCGCGTCATCGTTGCCAGCACCCATGTGCATTCCGCGCCCGACACCATCGGACTCTGGGGACCTCAGCCGACCGTCTCCGGGCGCGACAACGACTATGTGAACTTCGTTATCGAAACGGCCGCCAAAACCATCGACGAAGCGGCGAGCAAACTACAGCCTGCCACCATAGGCTTCGCCAAAACGCGCGTGGAGGGTATCTCCTATAACTATCGGGTGAAGGAAATCTTGGACACGGAGGCGGTCATCCTGCAGGTGCGCAGTAAAGCCGACAATAAGCCTATCGCCACACTGACCAACTTCGCCTGCCATCCCGAAGTGCTGAACAACGACCAGCTGACCGCCGACTTCCCGAACTGGTTCTATCGCACCGTCGAGGCGCGTGGGGGCGGGGTGGCGATTTTTGCCAACGGCGCATTGGGCGGTATGGTTTCGCCCGCTGAGGACCCAAACTATCGAGGTGAGAAGGGCAAAGACTGGGCGCGCGCCGAGCGGATGGGCACACTGCTCGCCGAAAAAACGCTCGACGCCATCAGCCAAGCAACCTTTACCGAGAATGTGGCATTCGAGCATCTCCGCCAGACCTTCACCGTGCCGTTGGAGAACGAAAAGTTCAAGCAGGCAGTGGCTATCGGGCTCATTCCGAAGGGCGAATCCCTGCAGAACGACACGCTCACCACCGAAGTGCACCTGTTCCGCATCGGCAACGCGGTCTTTTTCACCATGCCAGGCGAGGTTCTGCCCAATATCGGCTTCCTGCTAAAAAAGCACCTGAGCGCGTATGGCGACCCGGTGTTCCTGATTGGGCTGGGCAACGACGAGCTGGGCTACATCCTCTGTGAGGAGGACTACTGGCTCGATCTCTATCGCTATGAGCGTAGCATGTCGGTCGGCTCGCAAATCGGGGAGAAGTTGGTGGCAACCGCCAAGCAGCTCAGCGAGGGGCTGACCCCACTGGCGAAAGGCGTAGGAGGTGGAATGATGGCACAGGTCGATGCAGAACTGCAAAAGTATATCGAGCGTTTCCGTCCCGAGCGCGCCGGCGCGATGAGAGCCACTTACCGATTCGTGCTGGAAGGCGCGGGCGAATACTATCTGCGCATCGCGGAGGGCAAAGCCACCATCAGCAAAGAGGGCAACCCCGCCGAAGCGCAGGTGACCATCCGCGCGCCCGCCCAGGTGTTCATCGATATCATCACGGGCAAACGCAACGCGCTCGACGCCTACAACACGGGCGAACTGCAGGTGGAAGGCGACATCGGACTGGCACAATATCTGCTCTATGTGTTCGAATAAGCCCTGAAAAGACCAGCGGGGAGTGCCCTGCACTCCCCGCCTTCGGTCGCTCCGTCTTCAGACTGCCTTACTTCGGGACAACATTCCGTGCCTGCAAGCCCTTCGGTCCTTGAACAACCTCGAACTCGACCGGCTGCCCCTCGTACAGCGTCCTGTGCCCCTGCATATTGATGGCGGTGTGGTGCACAAAGACTTCACGACCGTCGTCGGCTACGATAAAACCGTAGCCCTTCTGGTCGTTGAACCACTTTACTTTACCCGTGGTCATGACTAACCTCCTTCCGGGCGCAGATGGACGGGTGACCACCTGCCCCGCTTGTGATACAAAAGGATTATACCCGATGCACATCACGATTCCTGCTTTTGCAACGCCGAAAAGGGGCAATTCCGCACTTTTCACGGGATTTCGACCCCCTGAATGATCGCCAATAGCAACACGCGGACACCATAAACCCCCTCTGTCAACCCCTATATATCGGGAATTTGGGGGAATTTTGCCCAAATCTGGGGTTTGTGGGGCAACAACCCCTTGACAAACGCGCATCGATGTGCTATAATATAGCCCAGTGGAGACTTGGTGGAGACTCAGTGGTAGATTGGTGGTAATCAGACGCAGGCGGATGGTGGTGAAGCGCGATGGCGAAGTTCCAAGGTGGAAGTTACTACGCGGTGGATGACAAGGGGCGGATCGTCATCCCGATGCGCTTCCGCACGATGCTGGGCGAGCGCTTCATCATCACGCTCGGCTTCGGCAGATGCCTCTTTATCTTCACCATGGACCAGTGGCAGAAGGTGGGAGGCAAATTCGATGAAGGTTTGTTGTTCGACAAGCGCAAAATTCGTCTACTGCGGGTTTTATACACCCATGCGACCGAGGTTACGCCCGATTCGCAGGGACGCATCGCAATCCCACAAGAGCTGCGCGATTGGGCAAAAATCGAACCCGGTTCGGAGGTGTTCATCGCAGGATGTGGCAACTGGATCGAGATATGGAGCCGTCCAATCTATGAGGCAATGATGCAGGCGGAGCTGGAGAGGACCGAGGAACTCCTGCAGCTGGCGGTCGAGTTGAATATCTGAGGACACTATGCACAAACCTGTGATGTTAGAAGAGGTTGTGAACCTGCTCAGCCCGCCGCCCGGCGGTGTGGTGGTCGATGGCACGGTAGGCGCAGGGGGACATGCGCGTGCCCTTGCCGAGCGAATCGGCGCAGGTGGCACGCTGATTGCCATCGACCGCGACGCCAGCATGCTCGACCTCGCCTATCGGCACCTGCGCGAGCTGCCCATCACGCTCCACATGGTGCATGGAGACTACCGCGACCTGCCCACCATTCTGGACGAGCTGGGCATCCCGCAGGTGGACGCTATTTTAATCGACATGGGCGTCTGTTCCGACCAGTTAGACGACCCTGAGCGCGGGCTGGCGTTCCGTTACGATGCGCCCCTCGATATGCGCCTCGACCGCTCCCAACCCGAAACGGCAGCGCACCTTCTCCAGCGCGTCTCGATGGGCGAGCTGGCGCGTATCCTGCGCGAGTATGGCGGCGAGCGATGGGCGAACCCCATCGCCCGAGCGATTATCCGACGGCGCGAGGCAGGACGCATGAACACCACCGGCGACTTGGTCGCCGCCGTGCTGGAAGCCATCCCGCGCAAGTATCAGGACAAGCGCATCCATCCCGCCACGCGCACTTTCCAGGCAATTCGCATCGCGGTCAATCGCGAATTGGACCGGCTGCAGGAATCGCTGGAGGCGATTTGTGCCTGCCTGCGCGTCGGTGGACGGATGGTCACGATTGCCTATCACTCGCTGGAAGACCGCGCTGTGAAGCACGCCTTTCGCAACCTGAGTGTGCGCCAGCTTGAACCTGCGCTTGCCACAGGCGCGCGGGTATCCACCTCAGAATCGCGTCCCATCCTGCAGGTGCTGACGCCCAAACCGCTGGAGCCATGTGAGGAAGAAATTTGCCAGAACCCGCGTGCCCGCAGTGCAAAACTGCGCGCCGCCCAACGGATTGGCTAAAGATACGATAACAGCAGACCGGCAGGTCTGCCTCAAAGAGGCAAGACATGGAGGTAGAACGATGAAGACGATGCAGAAACCAGCAGCAGGTGCCGAACCGCGCAGGCACAAACCGACGCGAAACGCATCCCTCGCGCAGCCAGTGGTGGTAAATGCTGTACGCCCAACGCCAAGTGCCCACTCCCCTATCCCACCTCCAGCCCGCCCATCGATTCTGGGCGCGTTTCTGCCCACTGCCCTGTGCCTATTGCTCGTTGGGATTCATCTCTTCGGGCTGGCGCTGCTCAACTGGGAGGATGCACGGCGCGTATGGCTCCAAAAAGAGGCGATACGCCTCCAGCAGCAGAACGAAGCCCTGCGCGCCCGCCTGAATAGCCTCTCAGCGGAACCCCTCATGCGACGCTGGGCGGAAGCACAAGGCATGGTGCGTGCCGAAACGCGCAGCGCCCAAACCGTCCAGATACGCCCATTGGCGACCCGCGAATCGGCAGAGGGCAAATGGCACCTCGCAAGCAGGAAGTCCGAATGACCACGCCATAGGGAGGGAGCGCACGGTGAATCGTCGCAAAGCGGTGGTCTGTGCAAGCACGGAGGCGCGAATCCGTAAGCAGGAGCAGACGCGCCTGATGATTGCTGGCGGGCTGCTCACGCTGGGCGGGATGCTGATTGTCGGACGCCTGTTCAGCCTGCAGGTGCTTCAGGCGGAGGCATTACGCGAGGCGGCACGCATCCGACGCGAGCGCACCCGCCCCCTGCTTGCCCGTCGGGGCGCCATCCTCGACCGTTGGGGACGACCGCTCGCCCAGACCGCCTTCTACTACCATCTCGCGATTGACCCACGCAGTGTGCGTGACCCGACCGCAACCGCCCAATGGCTTGCAAAGGGGCTAAAAATCCCTGCCCATTCACTAAAAGCGATGATACAGCAGGCACAGGCGCGCAATGCTCGCTACCTGCGCATCGCCACCTTTGTACCCCCGCACCGCGCCGAGCCGTTCCTCCAAGCGTACCGCAACTTGCCCACGCGCGAGCGCCCTGCCACCCTGATGAAAGAGGTCATCCCCACGCGCGAACTGCCCGAAGGGCGCCTCGCCGTCCAGCTGATTGGGCTAACTGCGTTAGAGGAGAACCGCGAGCACGGTAGCATGCTTAAGCCACTGTCGGGGCTGGAGCTTTCTATGAATCGGCGGCTGAGAGGCGTCAACGGGCGCGAGGAGGGCGAGGTCGCACCCGGCGGGCTGATTATCCCCGAAACGCTTACTCGGCGCGTGCCCCCCATCGACGGTCAGCCCATCCGCCTCACCCTCGATATCGACATCCAGCAGGCGGTAGAGGACGCGCTGGACGAACTCTGCCATCGACACAAACCCAAAGGCGCGCTGGCGCTGGTGTTGGACCCGCGCACAGGCGAGATTCTCGCCTTGGTGAACCGCCCTACCTTCGATCCCCGCACACGCAAGGGGCTGGAGGACAATCTGGAGCCGTTGCGCAACCGCGCGATTACTTTTCTGTATGAACCCGGCTCCACGCTCAAACCCATCACGATTGCCGTTGCCGTCGATTCGGGCGCCGTGCGCCCCACCGACCGCTTTTACTGCGCACGCAACTTCACGGTCAACAAAAAGCGTATTAACTGTGTGGTGCGTGGACGCACGCACGGCTTGCAGACGGTCGAGCAGGTGCTGAAAAACTCATGCAATGTCGCCTCCGCGCAGATTGGTCTGCGGATGGGGTTGGAGCGGCTGTATGGCGCGCTCCAGCGGTTCCAGCTGCTGGAGCCGACGGGCATCGAATTGCCTGCCGAATGGGCGGGCTGGACAGACCCACCCGACAAGGTGCGCGATGGGCGTGCTCTGCGTGAGGCGAACCTCGCCTTCGGGCAGGGTGTGTTCGTGACTCCGCTCGCCCTTGCCTCGGCTTACGCCGTGTTCGCCAACGAAGGACGATGGGTACAGCCCCATCTGCTCTACGGGCGCAACAATGTGCGCACCACGCAGGTGCTGACGCCAGCGACGGCACGGCTCATCCTGAACGCGCTTGTGCAGGCGGTCGAAGAGGGCACAGGCACACAGGCGAAGATTGCAGGCTACTGGATTGCGGGCAAAACGGGCACGGCACAGAAGGCAATCCCCGGGCACGGCTATGTGCCCGGCAAGTATATCGCCTCGTTTATCGGCATCCTGCCCGCTGATAACCCGCGTGCAATCGTGATGGTGCTGGCAGATGAACCCCAGAACGGGTACTATGGAGGGGAGGTGGCGGCGCCGACCTTCCGACGAATCGCCCAGTTCCTCATCTGGTACTGGAAAATTCCACCCAGCAAACGGTCCGACCTGTCCGACCCGTCTAACAGGTTCAACACGCCGAATCGGGGAGAGAACCGCGCATGAAACGCTTGAGTGAGCTGCTGAATGGCATCGGGTTGCGCTGGACCTTGCATGGCGACGCGACCATCGGGGGCATCCAGGTCGATTCGCGCAAGGTTCAGCCGGGCGACCTGTTTGTTGCTCTGCATGGCACCCAGCATGATGGGCATCAGTTCCTACGGGATGCGCTGGCTCGTGGCGCCTCCGCGTTGCTCGTGAGCAAGACGGAATCGGTCCCGCCCGATGCGCCCGCTTGGGCGTGGGTGGAGAACACGCGCGACGCGCTTTGGCGAATCGCTCAGCGGTTCCATGATGACCCCAGCCGTCATCTCATCGTGGTGGGCGTCACGGGCACGAACGGCAAGACGACCACCACGCACCTGCTTCGTGCCATTTTTGAAGCGGCGGGGATGCCCTGTGCGCTCATCGGCACGCTGGGCGCAACCCTGCCCAACCTGCCCACCTCGTCTGACCCGTCTGACCCATCTGACCTGCCCGACTCGCCTGACCTGTCTGACCAGATACTCACCACGCTGACTACGCCCGAAGTTTTTGAGCTTCAGGCGATTCTGGGACGGGCGTATGCAAGGGGCGCATATGCAGCGGTGATGGAGGTCTCCTCGCACGCGCTTGACCAGCAACGCGCGGACGGCATCCGCTTCGATGCGGGCATCTTCACCAACCTCACACAAGACCATCTGGACTATCACGGCACGATGGACGCCTATGCGCGTGCCAAACTGCGCCTGTTCACGGAGCTTGCCCGCCAATCGGAAAAGCCGTTCCGCGCCGTGATTAATCTCGATGCCGAATGGGGCGCATGGTTCGCTGAGCATTCTGAAGGCGACTTGTGGACTTATGGCACGCAGGCAGACGCCCGCGTCCGTGCAGAGGAGATTGAGTTGCGCCCCGATGGCATTCGGTTTACAGTGGTCGCGGATGGGATTCCGAACGCCCTGCGCTTCCCTGTGGAAATTCGGCTCAGTGCGCCCTACAATCTGCAGAACGCGCTGGGCGCGATTACCGCTGGGCTTAGTTTGGGACTGCCCGTTTCCGCCATTCAGCAGGGGCTGATACGGGTGGAGCGCGTGCCTGGGCGCTTCGAGCGCGTGCCCATCGATGCGCCCTTCACGGTGATTGTCGATTATGCCCATACGCCAGACGCGCTCGCCCGCTTGCTCCACTCGGCACGCGCCCTGCAACCCGCGCGCCTCACCATCCTGTTCGGCTGCGGCGGCGACCGCGACCCGACCAAACGCCCCAAAATGGGCGCGATTGCCACCGAGCTGGCAGACCGTGTGATTCTGACTTCGGACAACCCACGCACGGAGCCACCTGAGCGCATTCTGGAGCACATCCTACAGGGCATTTCCCCGTCCGCACGCCATAAGGTGGTCGCGGTGGAACCCGATCGGCGCACCGCGATTGCCCTCGCGCTTCGGGAAGCCATCGAGGGCGAAATCATCCTGCTGGCGGGCAAAGGGCACGAAGAGTACCAGATTATCGGCACAACCAAGCTCCCCTTCAGCGACCGCCAGACCATACTGGAACTTTGGAGCACAGGTGTCTCGCGTAGCACGGGCGTCCCGCCCGTGCAAAGTAGCTCGGGCATCCCGCCCATTCCGCCTGATGAGCCAGAGGCTCAAGCCACGAATACGAACATGCAGACCGAAACGCAAACAGAAGGAGCGAAGCGAACATGAGACCGCTGAAAATGCAGGAGGTCGCCCAGGCGTTGCACACCACGCTCCCTGCCCAGCTGACGGGCGAAGAGTGCGTACGGGGCGTCACCACCGACAGCCGCGCGGTTCAGCCCGGCGACCTGTTCTTCGCCTTGCGTGGTGAGCGCACCGACGGACACCTATACCTGCAGGAGGTGTTCGAGAAGGGCGCGGTCGCCGCCGTGGTGGAATATCTGCCCATCGGTGCAGAGGGATTACCCCTCCTGCGCGTGCCCTCCACCCTGCAAGCGCTCGGCACGCTCGCACACCACTACCGCATGGCGATGCCCGCCCTCACCGTGATTGGCGTCACGGGCAGTACGGGCAAGACCACCACCCGTGCGATGATTGCCACTGCGCTCGAAGCGGGCTTCCCGAACGCTGTCCACAGCAGCCCAGGCAACTTCAACACCGAAATTGGCGTGCCCCTCACCATCTTCGGGCTGGACACCCATCATCGGGTGCTGGTGCAGGAGATGGCGATGCGTGGGCGCGGGCAGATTGCCTACCTCGCAGAGATTGCCCGTCCACGAATCGGCGTCATCACCCAAATCGGTTGGTCACATATCGAGATGCTGGGCAGCCGTCAGGCGATTGCCGAAGCCAAAAGCGAGCTGATTAAGGCACTGCCCGCGGATGGGTTGGCGATTCTGCCGCGCGATGACCGTTTCTATGAGTTCCTGCGCGAGCAAGCCCCCTGCCCCGTGCTAACCTTCGGACACCATCCTGATTCGGACGCCTGCCTCCTGCAGACGCGCCTCGCACCCGACCACTCCGCAGGGCGAATCCGCCTGAAAAAGAGCGTCCTGCCCGACCCATCCGCCCTGTCCAACCTGCCCGACCCGTCGGACTTGTCCGACCCGCTCGAAGTGGAGCTGGAACTGCCCTACCTGGGCGAGCACCTCCTGCTTAACGCGACGATTGCCCTGCTCATTGCTGGGGTGATGGGCGTCGATGTTCATCGGGCGGTGCGCGCCCTGGAAAGGGTTCAATTGCCCGAGATGCGCATGGCAATCCAGCCCCAACCAGGGGGCTGGACTCTCATCAACGATGCCTACAACGCGAACCCCGACTCGATGCGCGCCGCACTGCATGTCCTGCTCTATCAGGCGCCTGCCCAGCGACGCATCGCCATCCTCGGCGATATGAAGGAACTCGGTGCGTACAGCATGCGTTTGCACTGGCAACTCGGACGCTGGCTCGCCACTCAGCCACTCGATTACCTGATTCTGGTCGGAACCGATGTGCTATGGACGGCGGCTGCCGCCAGGGAGGGCGGCTTTCCACCCCAGCGCGTCCTGCATTTTGAGAACCCGCTCAGCGCGGGCGAGTGGCTCTGGCGCAATGTGCAAAAAGGCGACTGGGTTCTGCTCAAAGGCTCCCGCGCGATTGGACTGGAACGCATCATGGGCGTGAAGGTGTGATAAACCGGTGGCACGGGCGTCTCGCCCGTGCAACAAAGTGGCTTGGGCATCCTGCCCATTAAGCGTTTCACGGGCGTCTCGCCCGTGCAACAAAGTGGCTTGGGCATCCTGCCCATTAAGCGTTTCACGGGCGTCTCGCCCGTGCAGAGCTAGGTACGAAGGTGTGATGGAGATACTCGTTCCTGCATTTGTAGCATTGCTGATTGGCAAGCCTGTGATAGGGGCGCTGGCGAGACTGAACATCCGCCAGACCATCTATGAGTACGCGCCCAACACCCATCGCGCGAAGGAGGGCACGCCCACGATGGGCGGGTTCATCATGCTGGTCGCTGTCGCCGCGGGACTTATCGCGCTCGCTTTTGCGCCCAACATCCCTGCCCTTACCTCATTGCTCGCTACTCACCCTGCACTCCTTGCCATTCGCGCTTCACCGTTTGCGCTCTGGTTCGGCTCTGCCCTGCTCTTTGCGCTGTTGGGCTTCGCGGACGACTATCTCATCCGTCGCTGGCTGGGTCGGCGCGGGCTGGAATGGAAGCTCAAGTTGCTGTTGCAGTTCCTTGCAGCCGGCGTTGCGCTCTATGCGATAGCGAGCGTGCCCCCTCAACTGCTGAGGGGTCAACTGCCTTCGCTCTCCCCTGCCCTGCCCCCAGCGCTGTGGGGGGTCGGGCTGGTGTGGGTGGTCGCTTGGGTGAACGCTTTCAACCTGACCGATGGATTGGACGGCTTGGCAGCGGGGCTAAGCGTGATTGCTTTTGGGGCGCTCGCTGTGCTCTGCCAAGATACGCTGAGCGTTGGCTCTGCCCTGCTCTGGTGCGGTTCAGTGCTGGGCTACCTGTGGTGGAACCTGCACCCTGCCCGCGTGTTCATGGGCGACACAGGCTCGATGGCGCTCGGCGCGACCTTCGGGCTGATTACATGGCGCGAACTTATGCTGGCGTACTCCCACGGCGCAATGGCAACCATCGGGCTGGCGGGTATCTTCGTGCTGGTCGGGTTGGTGTTCGCGGTGGAGATGGTGTCCGTGGTGATTCAGTTGAGCGCGGTGAAGCTCGTGGGACGACGCCTGTTCCGCGCCACACCGATTCATCACCATTTCGAACTGCTCGGCTGGCAAGAGAGCCAGATTGTGGGGCGATTCTGGCTGGTGGGAGCGCTGGCGGGGCTGACCGCGTACAGCCTGTGGGGAGGCATGCGATGAGTTGGCAGGATTATGTGGCTTGGGCGTCTCACCCAAGCATGCACGGGCTTGAGGGGAAGCGGGTGGCGGTCATTGGCGCGAAGCGCAGTGGCTGGGATGCCACCCACGCCCTGCTCGCGCTTGGCGCACAGGTGACGCTCTATGACCGCGCCGAGAACATCCCCATACCAGAGGGATTTGAAGGTGATCTGGTTTCACGGGCGGGACGCCCGTGCTACGCGGGACGCCCATGCTACGGGTCAAATCTCAAAATCGCTGCGGGGCGCGACATCCCCGACTGGGACGGGCTTGCCCTGATCATCGTCAGCCCCAGCGTACACCCTGACCACCCACTGTTTGCGATAGCCCGCGAACTGGGCATACCTGTGTGGAGCGAGATCGAACTGGGCTATCGGCTCGCCCGCGCACCGATTATCGCCATCACGGGCACGAACGCCAAGACCACCACCGCTGTGCTCATCCATCACCTGCTGACCCATGCAGGCTTGCGAGCGCACCTGTGTGGGAACATCGCGGGCACAGAGCATGACCAAACACTCACCGCTGTCGCCTGCGTCGCCCAGCCCGACGAGTGGATTGTGGCAGAGGTCAGCTCCTTCCAACTGCAGAATGTGCAGGCGTTCCGACCACATATCGCCATCCTCACCACCATCACGCCTGACCACCTGGACTATCACGGCTCCTTTTCCGCCTATGCCCGCGCCAAAGGGCGACTCCTGCACAACCTCCTGCCCGACGACTGGGCGCTCCTGAATGGAGCCGATGAGGGCATCCAGCAGTTGCTGAGCTGGTTGCGGGCGGACGGCTGTCCCGGTCTGCAGAATGTGGAGCGGGCGGGTCATCTGATATTGACACTGCCCGCCCTTTCCCCTTTCACAGGCGATGCTGTGCCGTTCGTCATTCGCTATGCGCCACTCGCTGGGCAGATGGCGATTCAAGTCGCCCAACTGCTCGGCTGTACCGAAGAGCAGATTCGGCAGGGACTGGCGACTTTTCGGGGCGTTCCGCACCGCATGGAGCTGGTCGCTGAGATTGGGGGCGTGCGCTTTATCAACAACTCGATGTGTACGAACGCTGCCGCGTTGGAACATTCGCTGAGCCTCGCGCCCAAGCCGTGCATTGTGATTGCGGGTGGCGTGGACAAAAACAACTCGGCAGATGCGCTGGCGGAGGCGATTCGGCGATCCTGTCGCGCCGCGTTGCTCATTGGTCAGAGCGGTGAACAGATCACAGAACACCTCAGGGCGAAGGGCTACACCGAGTGTCGCTATGTGGGGACACTGGAACAGGCGGTGGCGCAAGCCTTCGAATGGGCGTCGCCGGGTGAGACGATTATCCTTGCGCCCGGCTGTGCCAGCTTCGACCAGTTCGAGAACTTTATCCAGCGGGGTGAGCGGTTCCGCACGCTGGTACATGCGCTGAGGAGGGAAGCTCTCACCCCCGACACCTCTCCCATAGGGCGAGGGGAGTTAGAGGATGTGCCCAACACCCCTACAGATGAGGCAAATCAGGGATGAAGACAGGCAAGCGTAGGCGATGGATGGAGGGGCGCGGAGCGGCAGGCGGGGGGCAACTCATGCATGCCCAGCACTTGTGCTTTGCTCCTTGCCCTTCGATTCATGGGCGGGACGCCCAAGCCACTTTGCACGGGCGAGACGCCCGTGCGACGCGAGACGCCCGTGCGACTGCGCTTATCATTCTCCCGTTTCTGCTCTGCCTCATCGGGCTGGTGTTTCTGACCAGTGTGAGCATCGGCGAGATTCTGAAGCCGAATGCGCCGCCGCGTTCGCCTCTGGAACCGTTCCGCCCCGTGATTCAGCAGGCGTGCTGGGTGATGCTGGGCATAATGGTGATGGCGGTGCTGTCGCGACTGCCCTCGCGCTTCTATCAACAAAGCGCGTGGTTCTGGCTTGCGCTGTTGAGCCTTTTGTTGATTGCCCTCTGGCGCGTGCCTGGGCTGGGCGTGGAGCGCAACGGCGCGGTGCGCTGGATGGAGTTCTCTCTGCCGTTGTTAGGGCGTGTGGGCATTCAGCCCTCAGAGATGTTCAAATTGGCGACCCTGCTCTTCTTCGCAGCGCTCTATAGCAAGCCGCGGGTGGTATGGGGCAAAGGCACATACGCTCTGATTGCGCTCTGGCTCCTCGCGCTGGTCGCGATTGAGCGTCAGCCTGATTTCGGCACGATGGCGCTCATCTTCGTGCTTGGTGTTGGGGTGAGCTTTTTGGGTGGGGCAAGCCCGCTCAAAATCGCCGCGCTGGGGCTAACTGCTCTGCTGGGGTTCGCCGTGCTGATTGGCTTACCTCACCTCCTAAAGGGCACGACGGACGAGATTGAGCACACAGGCTATCGATGGAAACGCATCATGGCGATGCTCGACCCCTGGGCGTATGAGCATGAGATGGGCTATCAGATGGTGCGGGCGCAGATTGCGACAGGTAGTGGCGGATTCGCCCGCTTCGCAATTGGGGAGGGGCGCGAAAAGCGTTATCTGCCCGCTGCCGAGAGCGACTACATCTTCGCCACGATAGCCGAGGAGACGGGCTTTGTCGGCTGTCTGGTCTGCATCGGGCTGATTGCAGGGCTGACGGGCGCGTGTCTCAGTCTGGCGATTCGCGCCCCCACACGCTTCGGACGGCTCTATGCGGGCGGACTCGCGCTCTGGATTGGGGCGCAAGCGCTTATCAACATCGGCATGGCGATTGGGCTTCTGCCGACGGTGGGCGTGCCGTTGCCTTTCATCAGCGCGGGCGGTTCGTCCGTCATCAGTTTGATGGCGGCGCTGGGCATTGCGCTGGCGATTGCGAGGGAGACGCGATGAGGGTGGCGATTGCGGGAGGCATCACGGGCGGTCATCTTTTCCCTGCGCTCTGTGTGGGCGAGGCGCTCCAACAGCGGGGCGTGCAGGTGCTCTATCTGGGTGCACAGCACGGGTTGGAAGCCCGCATCCCTCTGTCCTTGCCTGCCCACCTGTTCGAGATGAGCGGTTTGCGCCCTTCTGCCCGTCGCCCGTGGCGCACTCCCTTCGCCCTCTGGCGAGTATGGCGCGAGGCGAAGCGTGTGCTTGCCGAGTTCGACGCCGACCTGCTCTTCTGCACAGGTGGCTACTCCGTGTTGCCCCTCGCGTTGGCGATGCGTGCCCTGCGCAGACCCATCCTCCTGCTGGAGCCAGACGCCTTCCCGGGGCGCGCGAACCGCTGGCTGGCGCGATTTGCCCGACGAGTCTGCCTCAATTTTGAGGAGGCGGCACCCCACTTTCCGCGTGGCTGTCCCACCATTCGGACGGGGCTGCCTGTCCGACAAGGCGTCTACCGCCCAGAGGTGCCTACCGAGCAAGCGCGTGCCCATTTCTGCCTCAAGCCCGACCAATTCACCATTCTGGTGATTGGGGGCAGTCAGGGGGCACAATCGCTGAACGAGACCGTGCTGAACACCGTGCAATATATCCCATCAGGCGAGGTGCAGTGGCTTCACATCACGGGTTCCGCGCATTACGAATCGATTCGCGCCACCGCCGAGCGGCTCGCGCTGAATGGCAACTATCTTCCCCTGCCCTTTCTGGACGCTCAGCAGATGGGGCTGGCGTATCGCACGGCGGAGGTCGCGGTCGCGCGCGGTGGTGCGGGCACGCTCACTGAGTTGGCACTGAACGCCCTGCCCGCCATCTTGGTGCCCTACCCCTACGCTGTGGGCGGACACCAGCGGTATAATTGTCAAGCGATGGTGGCACGGGGAGCAGCCCTAATGATTGAGCAGAGCGACCTTTCACCTGAACGCCTGACCCATGCGCTGATGAGCCTGCGCGACTGCCCTCAGCGGCGGATGGAGATGGGCGCACGCGCCCGCGCGTGGGCACTGCCCGACGCGACCGAGCGCGTGCTGAAGGAGATTTTCTCGCTTGGGTTGGACCCGTCCGACCTGTCGGACCTGTCCAACAGGTCAGACCCACCCCACACCCCGCACTAAGGAGGCACCGCCATGCAATCTCCCACGGGCATCCCGCTGACCACAGGGCACGAACCCAGCCTCCAGCATCGGTTCCATCTGATCGGTATCGGGGGCGCGGGAATGTCCGCCCTTGCACGCTGGCTGGTGGAGCTGGGCGCGACGGTAAGCGGCTCGGACCTTGCCGAATCGCCTGTACTGACCGAACTGCGCACGCGCGGAATCGACGCCTACGCGCCTCACGACCCCACCCGCATGGGCAACCCCGACTGGGTGGTGGTTTCCGATGCCATCCACCCCGACAACCCTGAGGCGATCGAGGCGATGCGCCGTGGGCTACCTATCTGGCGACGCTCCCAACTGATGGGCTGGCTACTCAAACCCTATCGCGTGATTGCCGTCAGCGGCACGCACGGCAAAACGACCACCACCGCCATGATTGCCTCTATTCTGGAGAGGGCAGGCTATGACCCGCTCGTGCTTCTTGGGGGCGACCTCCCCGCCGCGCCACCCCCATGGGCGGGCAATATCCGACTGGGCAAGGGCGAATGGGCAGTCGTCGAAGCGTGCGAAGCCTACGAAGCCTTTCTTGATTTGGAGCCAGAAATTGCGCTCATCACGAATGTGGAAGCCGACCATCTGGACTATCACGGCACTTTTGAGAAGTTGCAAGCGAGTTTTGTGCGCTTCCTACAAAGGGTGAAGGCGAACGGGCATCGAGTGGTCTGTGGCGACAATCGTGGTGTGAAGGCGGTATGCAAGCAGCTTCATGCGCATGGCGCCCACGCCTGTCCACCTCTATGCTACGGCTTCGGTGAGGAGAACGACATCCGCGCGGAAATCCTCCAACGCACCCCTAACGGCACCGACTTTCGGGTTTTCATCCCCAGTCGCACGGGCGAGACGCCCGTGCTACAGTCTCCTCTCTCACCCAACGGCGAGGGCACGATATTCCACCTACCCCTAACGGGCGACCATAATGTGCAGAACGCGCTGGGTGCGATTGCCATCGCCTTGCTGATGGGAATCCCGCTCGAAATCGCCCAGCAGGCACTCGCGCAGTTCCGTGGCGTGAAGCGTCGGCTGGAGCTGATAGGCGAGTCAGCAGGCATCACCCTGATAGACGATTACGCCCATCACCCCACTGAGATCGAGGCGACGCTCACCGCCCTGCGCCAGCGGTTTCCCAACCGCCGGCTCGTTGTCATCTACCAACCGCACCTCTACAGTCGCACGCGCGACCAACTCGAAGGGCTGATCCGTAGCCTAAGCACAGCGGACATGGTGGTCATCACCGACATCTATCCCGCGCGTGAGAAGCCCATTCCGGGCGTCAGTGCGTCGCTGATTGCCGATGGCTTGCTCGAAGGCGACCATCCGCCCACACTCTATGTGCCCATCAAGGAACAAATCCCGCACAGGCTGTTGCCCCGTCTCCTGCCGGGCGATGTGGTGGTCACGATGGGCGCAGGTGATATTGACAAAATCGCGCCCGTGTTGCTACGCCGTTTGGAGGCGCGCGGGCAGGTGCGTCGGCTGCGCATCGCGGTGCTGATGGGCGGCGATTCGCCCGAACGCGATGTCTCCCTGCTGTCGGGCATGCGCGTTCTGCAGGCGTTAGACCCTGAGCGATTTATCGGCATTCCCGTGGACCCTGCTGAGATGCATGGCAAGGAAGGCATGTGGGGCTTATACGAACTGCTCCACGAGGAGCGCCCCGACCTCGCGTTCATCGCCCTGCACGGGCGACACGGCGAGGACGGCGCGATACAGGGATTGCTCGAAATGTTGGGCATCCCCTACACAGGCTCTGGCATCCTGCCCAGCGCGCTGGCGATGAACAAATACGCTGCCAAAATTGTATTGCAATCCGTCGGGCTGACCACACCGCCGGGCATACTGGTTCACATGTCTGACCTGCCCGACTTGTCTGACCTGCCCGCCTTGAAGAGTTTGAAACTGCCCCTGATTGTGAAGCCGAACGAGGGTGGCTCTACGCTGGGCACGACGCGCGTGTGGGCGTGGGATCAGTTGCCACGCGCCTTACGCAAAGCCTTCGCCTATGACGAGCGCGCCCTGATAGAACAGCTCATCGAGGGCGTGGAAGTCTCCGTGCCCGTGATTGGCACGCGCCATCCACAGGCGTTGCCCCCTGTCGAAATCGTGCCACGCACGGGCTTCTACGGCTTTCAGGCAAAATACACGCCCGGCTTGACCGATGAAATCGTGCCCGCACGCCTGCCCGACGAGATGCTCGAACTGCTCAAAGAGACCGCGCTGAAGGCGCACCTCGCGCTCGGCTGTCGCAGTATGAGCCGTGTGGACATCATCCTGCATGGCTCCACGCCCTTCATTCTGGAGGTGAACACCATTCCCGGCTTGACCCCCACTTCCCTGCTCCCGCGCAGTGCGGAGGCAGCAGGCATCCTGTTCCCACAGCTGATTACCCGCATTATCGAGGACGCGCTGGAGGGCTGGCAATGAGAAGGCATAGGCGCAGGGTATCCCCACGCACGAATCGTAGCACGGGCGTCTCGCCCGTGCCAAGTGGCTTGGGCATCTTGCCCATCCGTAGCACGGGCGTCTCGCCCGTGCATAAAAGTCGTTCCCAACGCCGCGCGTTTCGTTTTGCCCTTCACCTCTCGCTTCTTGAACCTGTGCTCTGGTTGATTGTGGGCGTCGCGCTTGTGGTGAGCGTGTGGGCGTCGCCACGCATGCAACCGCGCGTGCTGATGGTGCATGGCGTGCCGCCCGCCGCCCAGCAGGAGATTGAAACGCACCTGCGCCGGCTTTGGCAGAGGCAACCCTACAGCGTATGGCTTGGCACGCGCGCCATCGAGCGCGAGCTACAACGATACCGCTGGGTCGCGCAGGTACAGGTGCGCCCCCTTATTCCCACTCGTCTCCAGCTCCATCTCCAGCCGCGCGTGGCGTTTGCGAAGATTCGCGATTCAGCGGGTGGGCAAATCTTCGTCGATTCGGCAGGAGTCGTTTTCCAGCCGCCGAATCCCCCCAATCGGGTGTCAGGCGGGACCATTCTGCTCTCGGAGGGCGACGCGCTCCCGTCAGAAGGCGTTCTCAAAACGGGCACGCCCCTCTGGCGCGCTTTCGAACTGTTGCGCACGCTGAGTCAGCACGACGCCCCAACCGGGCAATCTACTCGAACGATTCGAATAGAAGCGCAGGGTGAGCTGAGCCTCACCTGTCAGGCAGTGGGAGGTGCGACGATGCGGTTCCGATTGGGTGATGCGGCGCTCTATCAGCAACAGGCACAGGTCATCCAGCTGCTGATGAACCGGTCGCCCGCACAGCTCGCCCAGTGGGAGTATGTCGACCTCAAAAGCCCCTCCTATCCAGCGGTCAAACCGCTTTCAAAGGGGGCAACCGAGGGACACACGGCTCACTAATTGGGCGGTTCCATCCAACCTGTTCGACAGGTCGGACCTACATGATGGGAGGGATAGAAAAAAGACCATGACCGAAAACCGGCGTACACAGTGGCTCATCTTTTTCACCATCTGGCTGGTGGTGGGCGCACTGCTGGGCATCGCGCTCAAAGCGCAGTTCCGTCTGCACACCGCGGAACTGCCCAGCACACGCCTGCCCGAACTGGCACGCGCCTATGTGCAAGAAAAGCGCACCGTGCAGGCACTCGAAAATGAGATTCGCCAGCTGCGCCAGAAAACGACCGAGCTCGAAAACGCGCTTGCCACCGGCACCGAGCAGGCGAGAGTGCTCAACGACAGCCTCCAAGCTGCCAAGATGCTCGCCGGGCTGGTGGAAGTGGAAGGGCCGGGCATCGAGCTTGTTCTGCGCGACAGTGAGCGACGCCCCGCCCCAGGCTCCACCGAATCCCTGCTGGTCGACCTCTATATCATCCATGACTACGACCTCCTGCGCGTGGTGAACGAGTTGCGTCAGGCAGGCGCGGAAGCCATCGCCATTAACGGACAGCGCCTGGTCGCCAACAGCGCCATTCGCTGTACAGGTCCCGTGATTTATGTGAACGACATCAAGATGGCGTCGCCCTTTGTCATTCATGCGATTGGCGACCCCAACACACTGCTGGGCGCGCTCAAGACCCCGGGCGGCGTACTAACAGACATTATCCAGGCAGACCCCAAAATGGTGCAGATGCGCGCCCTCGATAAAGTGCACATCCCTGCCTACACCGGCTCGACCCAATTTCGTTTCGCCAAATCGGTGCCTTCAGAGGAGGTCGGAAAGTGATTGCGATTGGCATGCTGGGACTTTTTTTAGGGTTGCTGTTCGCCTACATTCTGCTGGACATCCCGATTCCGGCGGAGTGGGCATCTTATCTCTCGTTGGCAGCGTTGGCGGGGCTGGACACCGCCTTCGGCGGCTGGCGCGCGTCGCTCGAAGGGCGCTTCCACGCCGATGTGTTCATCTCGGGCTTCATCGTGAACGCGCTCCTCGCCTCATTGCTGGCGTACTTGGGCGACCGCATGGGCGTTGACCTGTTCCTCGCAGCGGTCGTCACGCTCGGCGGGCGGATGTTCCTCAACCTCTCCATCATCCGCCGCTACTATCTCAATCAGTTATCGCTTAGAAGGACACGCGGATGAACCCGATTGTCGCGCTCGATATCGGCACGACGAAGGTCTGCTGTCTCGTCGCCCACCTCTCATCGGGGGGCGCGTTGCAGATTATCGGCTATGGCGTCGCCCCGTGTCGCGGGCTGCGCCAAGCGATGGTCGTCGACCTCGACCAGACCGTCACCGCTATCGAGCAGGCGGTGCATGACGCCCAGTCCATGGCGGACACTCCTATCACCACCGCCTTCGTGGGCGTCACAGGCGCGCACATCGAAACCATCCAGCGTCGCGCCGAGATTGTCATCACCCGCCCTGACCGCGAAATCATCGAGGAGGACATCGAACGCCTGCGCTTCCAGATTCAGCAGGTCGCCCTGCCTCCCGACCGCGAGCTCCTGCACACGCTGATTCGCGCCTATATCGTGGATGGTCAGCGTGGAATCACCAATCCCATCGGCATGAGCGGAACCCATCTGCAGGCGGAGGCACTTTTGGTGACAGGAGGGCTGACCTTCCTGCAGAATATTCGTCGCTGTGTGGAGCGCGCGGGGCTTCAGCCACTGATGCTGGTGCTGGAACCCTACGCCTCTGGGCAGGCAGTGCTCAGCCCCGAGGAGCGCGAGGTGGGCGTCGCCCTGCTCGATATCGGTGGGGGCACAACGGATGTCGCCGTCTTTATCGAGGGAAGCCTCGCGTTCACCGCCTCGGTGCCGCTGGGGGGCAACCATGTGTCGCGCGATGTATACTTAATGTTCCGCGTCGCCTCCCCCGAAGAGGCGGAACGCATTAAGCGGGAATACGGCTGTGCGCTGGCGGAACGCGTGCCCGACGACGAACTGGTCAGCTATCAAGAAATGGGTACACTTCACCAGCGGCGCGTACCCCGCCGACTGTTGACCGAAGTGATTGAGGAGCGGATGCGCGAGATTTTCGAACTGGCTTACGCGGAGATTCAGCGATCGGGGCTGGCGCACCGATTAGCGGCGGGCGTGGTGCTGACCGGCGGCGGCGCCTGTCTGCCCTGCACCGCCGAGCTGGGGCGACAGGTGTTCGGTGCACTGCCCGTGCGACTCGGCATCCCTACCTTGCATGCACACACCGCAGGCGAGGGCGAAGCAGGCATGGCACAAAGTATCCAGCAACCCGCGTTCGCCACCGCAGTCGGATTGCTCCTTATCGGTGCGCAGGAACGCATACTCCACCCCGATGAGGGACCGCTCACACGCCTGTGGAAACGACTAATCCAAATGTTCAAACGCGCGTTCAAACGGCTATAGGGGTCATACGCCCCCATCAACCCGAACACACATACAAAGGAGTTCTGCCATGGCAAAGGATCGCACAAAAACGAGCAATGCAAGGAGCGAAGAGATGGCGCCCAAACAAGCCTGCATCAAGGTCGTTGGTGTGGGTGGCGGCGGCGGCAACGCCGTCAACCGCATGATCGAAGTGGGCGTGCAGGGCGTGGAGTTCATCGCGATGAATACCGACGCGCAGGTGCTCAACCTTTCACACGCGCCCTACAAACTGCAACTGGGTCCGAGCGTCACACGCGGGCTGGGCGCGGGGGGCAACCCCGAAGTGGGGCGCAAAGCCGCCGAAGAGAGCCGAAACGAAATCTACCATGTGCTCGAAGGTGCCGACCTGGTCTTCATCACGGCAGGGCTGGGCGGCGGCACAGGCACCGGCGCCGCGCCCATCGTCGCCGAGATTGCCCGCGAACTCGACGCGCTCACGATTGCCGTCGTCACGAAGCCGTTCAGCTTCGAAGGACCACGCCGCGCCAAAGTCGCCGATGCAGGCGCTGAACAACTGCGCCAATATGTCGACGCGATGATTATCATCCATAATAGCCGCCTCGTGGACATTACCGATCGCACCACCACCATGTCGGAAGCCTTCCGACTCGCCGATGATGTCCTGCGCTGCGGTGTACAAGGCATCTCCGACATTATTCAACGCCCCGGCGAGATTAATGTGGACTTCGCCGATGTGCGCGCCGTGTTCAAAAACGCCGGCACCGCATTAATGGGACTCGGCAAAGGCACAGGCGAAGGGCGACTCTTGCAAGCAATGCAGAACGCGATGACCAGCAAACTGCTTTCTGCGTCCATCGACGGCGCCCTGCGCGTCCTGGTCAATATCACCACGCCCATCGATGTGGCGCTCTGTGAAGTCGAGGAAGCGATGAACCTGCTCCATCGACACACCGACCCGAACGACGCGGAAATCTTTCTCGGCTGGGTGAAAGATGAGGGTATCACCGATGTGGTCTATATCACCTTGCTGGCGACAGGTTTCCCTGAAATCCCTCGTGAGCAGGCGGCCGTTCAGGTCGAACGGAAAGAGGAGCCAACGCCTTCGATCCTTGTGCCACCGACGGTCGGGCGCAACCCGTCGCGTCCTGCCACACCGCCCACACCCGCCCAGCCGAACAGCGTCAGCCCAGAGCGCAAACCCACCCCGGAGGACTACGAACTACCCGCCTTTCTACGCCGACGCGAGATTCAACCGTGAAGCATCAGAGGTACGACCGCTTGCCTGCGGTCGTACCTCCACCCACAGGCGCAACACCCCATGTCGCCCTTCAAGGCATCCGCAACTGCTCGTTGAGCACCTCCACGCGCCTGCCTATCTGCCACAGGTTATGCTGGGCGACCAGCTGGCGCGTGCGCTCCTGCCACCTCATCGCCTCCGTCTCCCGCCCTGCCCCATACAGCGCCCGCGCCCAGATGAGTGCCTCCTGCACCTTCTGAATCAGCACCTCGCCCTCATCCCAGGCAAGCAGAGGGTTCGATTCCAGCATCATAAGCGCATCTTCCGCGCGACCGACATTCAACAGCACCAGCACATGGGAGAGCAGTACATTCTTGTCCTCGCCGATGCCCATCCCTCTCTGCATCGCGTATTCGCTCGTTTCCACTGCCCTCGTGCGCGAGCGGGTCTGGCTCAGATACTCGGCAATATCGCGTAGGAACCACGCTTCGTAGGTGATGGAGAGCCGAATGGCAACGGGAAGCCAATCGCGCAGCACCTCAACGCCTTGCATCGGACGGAACTTGCGCCCACCCTCCGCTGCGCCCTTCGCAATGATGTGAATCGCGTCCAGCCAGTGGCACTCCAGCGGGTGCGATTGACTCATCAGGTGGAGGGCGCGCAGGGCGGGTGTCTGCGCCTCCATCAGACGCGCATCGTTAAGCAGGGTTCGTGCATGGTGCACATACACCGTGATCAGCATTGCACGCGCCGGCTCCTCCTGCCTCTGCATCAGTCGCCATAGATGCCCCTCCAACGCCAGATGGAACAGGTCGCTCAGCTCATGCTCCACAGGTAGCTTGCCTTGCCCCACGGCTTGGACAAGGTCGTGTAAAGCCAACAGGGAGTGCGGGAAGGGTTGCTGGTCATAGCGCAGGAGCTGGCGTCCATAGCTCAGCGCGGCGAGCTCCTCGCTCCGTGCGTTCAGGGCGTAGCAGAGGCGGTGCAAGTCCTCCGTGGAGGGCCAGGTCTCGGCGCGTTCCCAGCGGCTGAGCGTGGCGGGGCTAATCTGGAGATGAACTGCGGTCTGCTCCAGCGTCCAGCCGCGGCGCAAACGCATCGCTTTCAGCAGGTCGCCTGCCACCGGCATCGCAGGCGCAGAAGAAAAAGGCGTGTCGCCCGTCGCCATCTCGCGCAAACGGAGAACAGCACGCGGGGCATCGATCAACTCGTAGGCGCGACGCCGCTCCGCAGGCGTCGCGTTCAACGCCTCCATCAGCGCATCCAGCTCATAAGTGGACGGACAGGCAGTACCCCCCTCCCATCGACTCAAAGTGGATGGACTGAGCCGAGCGAGCGCCGCCAGCTGACGGATCGAAATGCCACGCGAAAGTCGCAGGCTCTTCAGATAGTCGCCTATCGCGCCGATCGCCTTTCCCCCTTCCCTAATTATACCTCGAAAATACCCCCTCCACCCACAGGGGTGTTGCAATTTTCTGCAAAAAAGTCGCCCATTGCAAAAAATGGGCTATACTGCCCACGATGGTCTCTTTT
>FWWM01004552.1_pt1 | contig 32072 bp, 32 predicted proteins | sample 2228351 | NCBI WGS metagenome assembly FWWM01 (sample SAMEA103939774, study PRJEB20133) | metagenome | reverse complement strand
TGGTGACCAACGGGGAAAGACTAGCTCAACGAATGACAAATTCAGGCACGAGGTCAATTTCCAAAAAATTTCCCCCGGAACCTCTTGACACACTCGTTCCGCGCCCTTTGGTTGACAGGAGCCAAGCCCGGCGCGTACGATGGCTGGTGGTTTGAGCGACCCCGGCCGGTCCGGGGCTGCGTCATAGCGGAATCCGTAGGGGTTGCCACCCCGATGCCGCGGGTCCGGTGGAGGCTGCCGTGGAGCGACGCCATCTCTTCACCTCCGAGTCGGTGACGGAGGGTCACCCAGACAAGATCTGCGACCAGATCTCTGACGCCATCGTGGACGCCTTCCTGGCCGAGGACCCGGAGGCGCGGGTGGCGGCCGAGACGGTGGTCACGACGGGTCTCGTCGTCATCGTGGGCGAGGTGACCTCTCGGGCCACGGTGGACGTCACCCGGCTCGCCCGCCAGGTGGTCCGCGACATCGGCTACACCGACCCGGCCTACGGTTTCGACGCCGACACCTGCGCCGTCCTCACGGCGCTGCACGGACAGTCTCCCGACATCGCCCGGGGGGTGGACCTGGCCCTGGAGGCCGGTGCCTCCCTGGAGGCGGCCGCCGCCGTCGGGGCCGGTGCCGGTGCCGCGTCTGCCACCGCAGCCCCGGGCGGTGCGCCCGGACCCGGCAGTCCGGCCGCGGCTGCTACGGACCTGGCCGACGCCTCCCTGGGTGCGGGTGACCAGGGGATGATGGTGGGCTTCGCCTGCCGGGAGACCCCGGAGCTGATGCCCCTGCCCATCGCCCTGGCCCATCGCCTGGCCCGGCAACTGGCGGCCGTCCGCAAGTCGGGCGAGCTCCCCTTCCTGCGCCCCGACGGCAAGACCCAGGTCACCGTGGAGTATGAGGAAGCCACGCCCGTGCGCCTGCACACCGTGGTGGTGTCAAGCCAACACGATCCCGACGTCTCCCAGGCCCGGCTGCGGGAGGCCATCCTGGCGAGCGTGGTGCGCCCCGTGGTGGGCGAGATGCTGGACGGCGACACGCGCCTCTTCGTGAATCCCACGGGGCGGTTCGTCATCGGGGGCCCCCACGGCGACTCGGGCCTCACCGGCCGCAAGATAATCGTGGACACCTACGGGGGTTATGCGCGCCACGGCGGCGGCGCCTTCTCCGGCAAGGATCCGACGAAGGTTGACCGCTCGGGGGCCTATGCCGCCCGCTGGGTGGCCAAAAACGTGGTGGCGGCCGGCCTGGCGGACCGCTGCGAGGTGCAGGTGGCCTACGCCATAGGTGTGGCCACCCCCGTCTCCCTGCGGGTGGACACCTTCGGCACCGGCAGGCTGCCGGACGGCCGCATCGCCGAACTCGTGAGCCGTCACTTCGATCTCCGGCCGGCAGCCATCATCCGGCAGCTCGACCTGCGCCGACCCCTTTACCGCGCCGTCTCCACGTACGGCCACTTCGGCCGTCCCGACCTGGACCTCCCCTGGGAGCGGACCGACCGGGCCGAGACACTGGCCCGCGCGGCCGCCGCTCCCCTGGCCTCCCCCCGCTGATCGGAGCGGCGATTGACAGTTAGTGGTCCTTACGTCAGAATGTACCTAACGCGGTTCGAAAGGGGGGCGGTTGCAGCTGCCGCCCAAGGCGACGAGCCTGGGGAACCGGCTCCTTGACCTCGCCTTCCCTGCAGGGTCGGAGTGCCCGGTGTGCGGGAGGGGGTCAGGCGGGCCGGCCTGCCCCCGGTGCCTGGCCGTGTTTCGTGCCTGGTGGGCGTTTCCGGGGGGATGTCGCGTCTGCGGCCGGCCCGAGCTGGGGCCCAGCGGGTTATGCCGGTCCTGCTGGGCCGCGCCCCCGCCCTTCAACCGCGCCCGCGCCGTGGGGGTGTACATGGGGGCCTGGCGGCAGGCCATCGTCCGGTTCAAGTTCGGGGGCAGGCGCCATCTGGCGGAGCCGTTGGGGGAGTTGGCCGTCCTTGCCTACCGGCGATGCCTCTTCCCGGCCGAGGGCGCGGTGCCGGTGCCCGCCTCCCCGCGGCGCCTCCGCCGGCGCGGCTTCAACCAGGCGGAGCTCATCGCGCGGGTGGTGGCGGCGCGGACCGGCCTGCCTCTCTTGACCAAAGCCCTCCTCCGCCGGGACGGGCCCGCTCAGGCCGGCCGCACCCGCCGGGAGAGATGGACGCTGCTGGCGGGGGAGATCACGCCCGGCCCCGAGCTGGCGATGGTCGGCTCACGCTCTCTGCTGCTTGTGGACGATATCTTAACTACCGGAGCCACGGCCGCCGCCTGCGCGGAGCTCCTGAGGGCGGCCGGCTGCCGCCGGGTGGACGTGCTGGTGCTGGCCGTGGGAGTGCCGGCCCGCTGAGGACCGGGCAGGGGGGAGGGGTGCGGAGTGGAACTGCGAAACTGCCGCCGCTGCGGCCGTCCCTTTCTCTACGCCGGGATCCCCTTCTGTCCCGACTGCCAGGACGAGGACGAGCGCTTGTTTCAAACCCTCAAGGACTACCTCTACGATCACCCGCAGGCTTCCCTGGGCGAGATCGTGCGGGAGACGGGGATCGCGTACGAGACCATCGTCCGCTTCCTGCGGGAGGGCCGTCTAGAGCTGACGGGAGGTGAACCCCCCCTCCACTGCGAGCGCTGCGGCGCCGCCATCCCCACCGGGCGCCTCTGCGGCGGATGCACGGCGCTCCTGGAGAGGGAGATTAGCAGGGGACTGGCGTCGGCGCCCCGCTCCCCCGCCGGCGGCGCGCCGGTTTCGTCCCGGGAGGGCCGCATGTATACCTACCGAAGCGGGCCGGCGCCTAAAGGGCAGGCCAAGCCCGGACGATAACTAGAAAAGATCGGGGGGTCCTCTTGATGCGCCCTGTTACAGGAGGCGAACTCGGCGGACCGGGCAGGGCCGGCCAACCGGGGGTGGAGAGGGTTGACCGGGCAGTCCGGACGCCAGGCCAGGCGGTGGGCCGTTCCGGGGGTGACCGCCTCGACCTTTCCCCCGGAGCCATCGAGCTGGCCAGGTTGAGAGAGATCCTCCGTTCCCTGCCCGACGTGCGCCGGGACAGGGTGGCCACCGTGGAGCGCCTCGTCGCGGCGGGCCGCTACCTGGTGCCGGCCCGGGACGTGGCGGCGCGCATGATGGAGGAAGCCCGCCGGAGCGGGCCGCGGGCACAGGAATGATTGTGGTATAGAGGATAGAGGGGAGTGGGGGGCAAGCCATGGGGGAAAAGGCGGCACCCATACGGGAGGAGCGGTTGCGGGTCATGGTGGACATGCTCGGCCGCGAGACCGAGCTCTACACCGAATTGGTGGACCTGGCCCGCGCCAAGCAAAAGATCCTGGTGGACGGGGAGATCCCCTCCCTCGAGAGCGTGCTTTTCAAGGAAAGGGACCTGCTGCGGGCCATCTCGCAGGTGGAGGAGGACCGTTACGCCCTCCAGTGCGATTTGGCCAGCGATCTGGGCCTGTCACCGGGAGAGCTCACGGTCGGGCGCCTGGCCGACCTGGCCGGGTCCCCGTGCGGTCCCGTGCTGCGGGAGCGCCAGCAGCGGCTGGCGGGGCTCATCCAGGAGCTCAGCGCCGTCAACCAGTGCAACGCCGAGCTCATCAACCAAGCCTTGGCCTACGTGGACTTCACCCTGGAGGCCCTGTCCGGCGCGCGGGAGGCAGCCGTGTACGAGCGGTCCGGCCGTCGGCACGGCGGGCGCGGGCGGCGCTTCCTGGACGGGCGGGCCTGAGCCGGTAAGAGGGCGGAGATCACCGGTGACCATGCGGACCGGGAGCCTCCCCAAGGTCCGCCCGGGGCGGTGAGGGGCCGTGGGCCTTTCCTTCCTGGGTTTGGAGATAGCGCGCCGCGCCCTGCTGGCCAGCCGCCAGGCTATGGACGTGATCGGCCACAACGTGGCCAACGCCAACACCCCCGGCTACTCCCGCCAGCGGGCGGAACTCCGCACCACCCCTCCCTTCCCCGAGGTGACGAGCCTGGATCACCGCCAGGTGGGCCAGCTCGGCACGGGCGTCGAGGTGGCGGCGGCAAACCGCCTGCGCGATCTCTTCCTTGACCGCCAGTACCGCGACCAGGCCGGCGCCGCCGGACGCTGGGACACCCGCGAGCAGGTTCTGAGCGAGGTGGAGGCCATCTTCAACGAGCCGAGCGACATGAGCCTCCGCTCGGCTCTTTACCGGTTTTGGAATGCCTGGGCGGAACTGGCCAACAACCCCGAGAGCCTGGCCGCCCGCCAGGTAGTGGTGCAGCAAGGCGTGGCCCTGGTGGAGGCCTTTCAGCACGTGGACCGGCAGCTCAAGGCCCTAGGCGACAACCTCAACGCGGGCGTGGAGACCAAGGTGAAGGAAGTCAACGTCCTGGCGGAGCGCCTGGCCGCTCTCAACGCCCAGATCGGCGCCGCCGTCGGTGCCGGCCTCGCACCCAACGACCTCCTGGACCAGCGCGACCTGGCGCTCGACCAACTGGCCCGCCTCGTGCCCATCGCCGTGGTCTACGGCGACGACGGGCGGGTGCGCGTCACGGTGGATGGCACACCGCTGGTGGAGGAAGGACAGGCCAACCCCCTGGCGGTGGTCGCCGACGCGGCCAACGGCAACCTCTGGGCCGTGCGCTGGCGCGACTTCAACACCTCGCTCACCGTCGCCGGTGGCGAACTGGGTGCCTATCTCGAGCTCCGCGACGCTACCGTCGCCTCCTACCGCACCCAGGTCGCCGACCTGGCCTGGTCCGTTGCCAACGCGGTGAACAGCGTCCACGCCGCCGGTTACGACCTCGGCAACCCGGGCAACCCTGTGGCCGGCAACGACTGGGAAAACTTTTTCATCGATCCTACCGCCGGTGCGACCCCGCCAGGCCTGCCGGCCACGCGCAGCCAATTTGTCTTGGAACGCCTCGCGGTGAACCCGGCATTGCTGGTGGACGTCCGCCGCCTGGCGGCGTCCCAAGGCGGCGCGCCCGGGGACGGCTCCAACGCTCTGGCGGTTGCCGGTCTGCGGCGCCAGCTTCTATCCGATCTCGGGAACATGACGCCCGACGATTTCTACCGGGGACTCATCGGCCGTTTGGGGACGGAGGCGGCCGAGGCGAGGCGGCTCAAGGAGAGTCAGGAGGTGCTGGTGCAGCAGATTGACAATCAGCGGCAGAGTGTGGCGGGCGTCAACCTGGACGAGGAGATGGTGGACATGATCCGCTATCAGCATGCCTTCAACGCGGCGGCAAGACTTGTCAACATCATGGACGACGTGCTCGATACGGTCATCAATCGGATGGGTCTGGCCGGTCGGGCATGACGGGGCCCCGGGCGGGTCGGTTCCCGTAAGGCGTAAGGCCGAACCGCCGCTCCGCCTAAGCGGGAAACGTCGCGGAAGGAGGTGCGCTCGGTGCGCGTTTCACAGACGGCCCTCATGAACCAGGTCCTGGCCGACCTGACGGCGGTGGACCGGAGGCGCCTTGCGGTCCACCGCCAGCTCTCCACAGGTCGGCGCGTCAACACGCCTTCGGACGATCCGGTAGGGGCCGTGAGCATCCTGCGCTACCGCACCGAGCTTGCCGTGATCGAGCGGTATCGGGCCAACGCCGCCGACGGGCGGGACTGGATCGCGGCCACGGAGGCGGCGCTGCAGAATACCACCGACATCCTGCAGCGCGCCCGCGAGCTTGCTGTGCAAGGGGCCAACGGCACCCTGAATCAGCAGTCCCTACAGGCTTTGGCGGCGGAGGTGGAGCAGCTCCGGCAAGGCTTGATCCAGGTGGGCAACGCCAGCCTGGGCGACCGGTATCTCTTCGGCGGGCAGAAGACCACGACACCAGCCTTCGATTCAGGCGGCAACTACATAGGTGACGGGGGTGCGCTGGTGCGTGAAATCGGACCAGGCGTCCAGGTGAGAGTCAACGTCACCGGCGACACGGTTTTGGAGCAGGCTACGAAGCCAAATGGGGTTCTGGATCAATTAGCGCAGCATCTCGCTGCCGGCGACACGGCGGCGGTGGCCGGCGATATAGGCCAGTTGGATGGGGTGCTGGACCAGGTCTTTGCCAAACGGGCGGAAATCGGGTCGCGGCAGAACCGCCTAGAGCTCGCCGACCAGCGGCTGCAGGACATGGCCTTCGGCCTGCAGCAGTTGCAGTCGGACGTGGAGGACGTGGACCTGGCCGAGGTGGCGACGCGGCTCGCGGTGCAGGAAAACGCCTACCGGGTGGCGCTGGCCGCCACGGCCCGCATCGTCCAGCCCACGCTGCTCGACTTCTTGCAATAAGGCCATGCGGCGGATCGGGCTTTTGGCAGGACGCCGGGAAGGGTGACAGGACACGCCCGGCGGACGGGGCGGGAAAGGTCGAGAGAGCGGGAGTGAGCACCGTGGCAGGAGAGATGGATAAGGGTCTCGGTCCCGTGGGGGTGCAGGCGGACAAGGTCGTAACCTTCCCGGAAGGGCTGTACGGCTTTGAGGGGCTGCGGCGCTTTATCCTCTTACTGTCGCGCGAGGACTCGCCCTGGTGCTACGTGCAGTCCCTGGACGATGAGACCGTCTGTTTTGTCGCCGTGCCGCCGGACCGCGTCTTTCAAGACTACGCTCCCGAGATTCCGGCCGCCGAGCTGGCGCGCCTCGGGTTGGGAGGGGGGGAGTGCCTGCTCCTCTTGCTGGTTTCCCTGTTGCCGGACGGGCGGCTGGCCGTCAACACACGGGCGCCGCTCGTGATAGACCCGGAGAGGCGGCTCGCGGCGCAGATCATCCTGCCGGACGAGAGGCTGCCGGTGCGGTTCATCCTGCCCCGTAACCCAAGTCCGGAGGGCGGTGGGGCGGCCGGAGCGGCGGGGGAGAGGCCGCGAAAAACGGGTGGGAGGCGCCTGCTCAAGGTATAGGGTCGCCTGGCAGCCAGGGAAGGCGGTTTCCCCTTCAGGGAGGAAGGGAGGCGGCGGACGTGCTCGTCCTTACGCGCAGGCTTGGCGAAACCATCGTCATCGCGGGCGGCATCGAGGTCACCGTGCTGGACATCAAGGGCAGCGGGCGCAACGCGCAGGTGCGCCTGGGTATCGCCGCCCCGCGCGCGGTATCTGTTCTTCGCAAGGAAATTTGCGATGAAGTAACGGAAGAAAACCGACGTGCGGCTCTGGCGGCCCGGCAGGGGCGGGAGTTGTGGCAGGAGCTGTTGCAGACCGCGGACCCGACGATGGGAGGAAACGACGTTGACGAGTGGCGGACGGAAGCCGACGACGACGGGGACCAGGGAGAACACGGAGGAGAGGGAGCGGTGCGATGAGGCGTCCCTCATTTACCGGACGGGCGAGTGCCTTCGCCAGATGCACCGCTACCACGAGGCCCTGCTGGTGGCGGGCGAGGGGATCGAGATCTACCCCGACCGGACCGACCTGCACTTTCTCCTGGGCACCGTCTACCTCGATCTGGGCCGCTTGGAGGACGCCGAGCAAGCCTTCCTCGCCTGCCTGGAGAAGGGCAGCGCAGGCGGCTCCCGGGAGAGCGTGCCCGGCACGGGGAGCTACCTGGCCCACTTTCACCTGGGCCAGATCTACGAGATGAGGGGCCACCGGGACCAGGCCAGCCTGCACTACTGCCAGGCGGCCCGCGAAGGGCTCGAGCAGGCCCGCGTCCGCGCCTCGCTGCTCGGCCGCGGCTGCACGATCTGACGGTGGGGAACCGCGACTCCGCGTCGCGGCTGAACGGATCAAGGGGTGGGAGGTGGGGAGGGTGTTCCAATCAAGGCCGGCCGTCTTTTTGGACAGGGACGGTGTCGTCAACGAGGAAGTTCACCATCTCCATCGCGTGGAAGACCTAAGGTTGCTGCCGGGTGCGGCTGCGGCCATTCGCCGGGTGAACGACCGTGGGATTCCCGTGGTGCTTGTCACCAACCAGTCCGTCGTAGCCAGAGGCCTCTGTACGGCCCAGGACGTTGAAGTGATTCATAAGGCCCTTCTTACCTTGCTCGCAGGGGAAGGCGCGCATCTGGACGGGATTTTTTCCTGCCCGCATCATCCCGAAGGTTTGGGATCATACCGGCGTCTCTGTCGCTGCCGTAAGCCGGAACCGGGGCTACTTATTCGGGCGGCCAGGGAATTCCGTGTGAATCTCAAGCGGAGCGTGTTGATCGGCGATCAGGTTAAAGACCTGGAGGCGGGACGCCGGGCAGGGTGCCGGGTGGTCCTCGTTTTGACGGGACACGGCCGCGAGGCGCTGCTTCATTTGGAGGGGCGTGGTGTTCCCCCGGATTACGTTGCTCAAGATCTAGACGAAGCCGTGGATTGGTGTTTGCGTTGTCTCGACTTGGAAGAGGGGAGAGGGGTGGACCATGAGTCGGTTGTTGGCAGCCATTGAGGCTGAGACCATTGTGCGGGAGGCTATCCGCGACGGGATTGCGACTCAGGAGCGAATGCTGGCGCAAAACGCCTCCGACGTTGTGCGGGTAGCTCAGCTTCTCATTGACACTTTCAAGGGCGGAGGACGGCTCTTTCTTCTGGGTAACGGCGGCAGCGCCGCCGAGGCTCAGCATGTTGCGGCCGAGTTTGTGGGTCGTTTTCGCCGGGATAGGGACGCGCTGCCGGCCATGGCCTTGAACACGGACCCTTCGATTATCACAGCTGTGGGGAACGACGTTGACTTTGCCCAGATCTTCGCGAGGCAGGTGGAAGCCCTCGTGGAGCGGGGTGATGTCCTCGCGGTGCTGAGCACCAGCGGTGCGTCCCCCAACGTGCTGGAGGCGGTCAAGGTTGCGAAGAGAGTTGGTGCGACGACGGTAGGTTTTACGGGCCAGCGCAGAGGACCCCTCGTTTCCCTGGTGGACATGGTCGTCGAGGTACCGTCCTCGGACACCGCACGCATTCAAGAGGCTCATCTGGTGATGTGGCATGTCATATGCGATTTAGTGGAGCGAGCCTGGGTATGGTCGATATAACCATAGTGGGCGCCGGTATCGTAGGACTGGCTACGGCGCTAAGGTTTCTTGAGAGATTCCCGCGCCTCCGAGTCGCGGTGTACGAGAAAGAACGCGAGGTTGCGGTCCACCAGACGGGACATAACAGCGGAGTCATCCATTCGGGCGTTTATTACCATCCCGCTTCCCTTAAGGCGCGACTCTGTCGAGAGGGTAGCCGGCGGATGCTGGATTTCTGCCAACGCCATGGAATCAGAACGGTTTTGTGTAGCAAGCTTATCATCGCCGCCGGTGAGGAGGAGTTGCCGCGACTGGAGGAGCTTCATCGACGCGGCTTGGCCAACGGGGTTCCAGGACTGAGGCGGCTCAATGGCGCTCGCATCGGCGAGATCGAACCCCGTGCCTCGGGAGTCGCCGCCCTCCACGTACCTGATGTTGCCATCGTCGATTTTCGAAGAGTAGCCAGGGCCATGGCTTCCGAGATCGGTCTCCGGGGTGGAGAAGTGGTTCTTGGCGCCCGCGTCTTGGGGATCCGCGAAGGGGGGGGAGCCATCCGGCTGGAAACCTCCGAGGGGGACGTGGAAACCAGGCACCTCGTGAACTGTGCCGGGCTTTTTTCGGACAGGGTGGCCAGGTTGGCAGGGCTTGAGCCCGGTATACGCATCGTTCCGTTCCGGGGCGAGTATTATGCCTTGGTTCCCGAGGTACGCCATTGGGTACGGGGACTCATCTACCCCGTGCCGGACCCGCGGTTTCCATTTCTGGGGGTTCATCTTACACCCCTCATTGACGGTGGAGTTGAGGCGGGACCCAATGCGGTGCTGGCACTAGCGCGGGAGGGGTATGGCTGGTCCCGCGTTGCACTCGGCGATGTGTGGGAGCTCCTAAGCTTCCCCGGTTTCCGGCGCCTGGCACGGCGTTTCTGGCGGGAGGGATTTTTCGAAACGCGCAGGTCCTTTAGCAAGTCCCTCCTTGCACGGTCTCTGCAACGGCTTCTTCCCGATCTTGATGCGAGGCATCTCATGCGTGGTGGAGCGGGTGTCCGTGCACAGGCCGTGGGGCGTGATGGAGGTCTGGTGGCGGACTTCCTGTTCCTCGATACGCCAAGATCATTGCATGTCTTGAACGCTCCTTCACCGGCAGCGACGGCCTCTCTCGCCATCGCCGACCGACTTGTGACATTGGCTGCCCGTAGGTGGGGTTTAGAGAGTAAGACCCCCGCCTGCCTGTGACTATCCTGGGAGCATGCATTTGGCGATGTTTATCTAGCGACGGGGGTGTGGTGATGAACGTCCTTGTAACCGGAGGAGCCGGCTATCTTGGATCCGTTATTACCGAACGTCTCTTAGACGCAGGCTATCGCGTGACTGTTGTGGACAACCTCATGTACGGCCAGCGCAGCCTCCTTCACGTGTGCGACCGACCCGGATTCGAGTTCGTTTACGGCGATGTGAGAGACGAACCATTGATGCGGGACGCGATCAGGATGGCAGACGTCATCATCCCGCTGGCCGCCGTAGTAGGAGCCCCAGCCTGCGAGAGGGATCCGTGGCTTGCCCGCTCCGTGAACCTGGATGCCATCCGGATGCTTAACCGCCTCAGGTCTCCATCTCAGCTCGTAGTCTTTGCCACGACCAACAGCGGGTACGGTACCCAGACCGGTGATTTCTTCTGCACCGAGGAGACACCCCTGCAGCCCATCTCGCTTTACGGGCGGACGAAGGTAGAGGCGGAGGCGGAATTGCTTGGCACTCCGAACGTCGTCAGCCTGCGGTTGGCTACGGTTTTCGGCGTTTCACCTCGGATGCGGATTGATCTCCTCGTCAACAACTTCGTTTATCAAGCGGTCACGGCCCGTTATCTGGTGATATTCGAGAAACACTTTAAGCGCAACTACATTCATATCCGTGATGTGGGCGACTGTTTCTTGCACGCTATCCAAAACGCTGACGCAATGGTTGGTCGCGCCTTCAACGCAGGGCTGGACAGTGCCAATCTCTCCAAAGAGGAACTTGCCCTCAAGATCAAGGAGCATGTACCGGACCTCTACATCCATTTTTCCGAGGTGGGCAGTGATCCGGACAGGCGCAACTACATCGTGTCTAACCAGAGGTTGCGTGAAGCCGGCTTCGAGGCCCGTCGCACCCTTGATGAGGGCGTGGAAGAACTCAAGAAAGCTTACAGGATGATGGGAAGGGGACAATTTGGCAACGTTTAGGGGGGATTGCCTTTGGAGACCATGGCGGAGGTGACTGCGGTCGTCCTGGCGGGTGGCCTTGGCACCCGTCTCCGGGGTGTCCTCGGAGATCAACCCAAGGTTCTGGCCCGGGTGGGCTCACACCCATTTCTCGGAATTGTGCTCGAGCAACTGGCCTGGGCTGGCGTGCGCCGGGTCGTGCTGTGCGTGGGATATCGGGCGGAACAGGTCCGGGCTGTATTCGGCTATGCCTATCGTTCCCTATCCCTCTCCTACTCGCAGGAACCTGAGCCCGCAGGCACCGGAGGCGCTTTGCGAACGGCTTTGCCGTTGCTTGAGAAGGACACCTTTCTCGCGTTCAACGGTGACTCCTTTTGCGAGGTGGACTTAGCGGCTTTCTGGCGCTGGTGCGAACGCAGGCGTCCTCCAGCGGCGCTGGTCCTGGCCCGTGTGGCCGATGCGTCCCGTTACGGGTCTGTGACTCTGGAGGGTGATCGGGTGGTTGCCTTTCGGGAGAAGGGAAATGGTGGACCGGCCTGGGTAAGCGCTGGTATTTACTATCTAAGCAGGCCGCTGATCGAAAAAATACCGCTCGGTAGGATGGTTTCCCTGGAGCGCGAGGTTCTGCCGGCGGTCGCAGGCGCAGGCTTATATGGCTATCGTAGCAACGGAATTTTTATAGACATCGGTACTCCTGACGATTACGCGGCCGCCCAGCGGTTCGTATTCCCCGTGGGCTCGTCAGATAGGGGAATACGGCCATGATAATAAGCCGAACGCCGTTCCGTATATCGTTCTTCGGTGGTGGCACCGACTATCCGGTTTGGTATAGGAGGCATGGGGGTGCCGTGCTGGCCACCACCATCAATAAGTATTGTTATATCACTTGTCGTCACCTGCCTCCCTTCTTCGACCATAGGATTCGGATAGTTTATTCCAGGATCGAGAACTGCCAGACGGCGGACGAGATAGCCCATCCGGCTGTGCGAGCGGCGCTGGCATACATGGGGATTCAAGAGGGAGTCGAGATACACCATGATGGAGACCTGCCGGCCCGGAGCGGGCTCGGATCGAGTTCCGCCTTTCTGGTCGGGCTTCTGAACGCTCTGTACGCCTTGCGGGGCCAAATGCCAAGCAAAGAACAGTTACTTGTCGACAGTCTCCGGATCGAACAGGACATTCTCAAGGAAACCGTTGGCTCCCAGGATCAGGTTATGGCAACTTATGGTGGATTCAACCACGTGATCTTTGCCCCTGATGGCGAGATTGTCATCAGGCCTATGACCCTTTCCTGGGAGCGCATCGAGGAGCTTAACCAACACCTAATGCTATTCTTCTCGGGTATTAAGCGTACCGCTTCCGACATCGCGAGGACATACGTTGGGGACATGGAGATGAAGAGTCGAGAACTGCGGATCATGGGGCAAATGGTGGACGAGGCCATCGCCATCCTTACGACGGGGGAGGACCTAGTACGCTTCGGCGAACTGCTGCATGAATCCTGGATGCTCAAGCGCAGCCTGAGCGACCAAATTTCCAACCGGTACATCGACGAAATTTACGAAGCGGCCCGTTCCGCAGGGGCTATCGGTGGCAAGCTTGCCGGGGCAGGTGGTGGTGGGTTTATGGTTATCTTCGCGCGGCCCTCGGACAGGCCCAGGATCCTAGAGCGACTTAGACGCCTTGTTTACGTGCCCTTTAAGTTCGAGCGTTCCGGTAGCCGCATCATCTTCTTCGAGTCGGACGAGGATTACTCACCTCAGGAGAGGGGATCGATCAGGGCGCCCAGAGAGTTCTGCGAGCTCGACCAGTTGCTTGGTGTGGGGAAACCGTGAGGTTACTTTGGTCGCCGGGTGTTGTCCGCTTCAGCGAGGACTGAACAACACGATCCAATTCCACGAATGTTCCTTGGGGGGCGGGATAGTGGAGAGGGGAGCCGCCATCTTCGTTGCAGGCGATGACACCCTTCTTGGGGCGGCGATCTGCCGCGCACTCGAGGGCCATGGGTTTAGCTTGGTCAACCGGCAGGCACCTCCTGTCACTCTTACAGATCCCGCTCAAGTCGAGATTTTTTTCGGTCGGTGGAGACCCGTATATGTTTTCATAGCGGGAGGCCTATCAGGGGGTATAGGTCTCAACCGGAGGCGGCCGGCTGATCTGCTACGCGACAACCTGATCATTGCCGCCAACGTCCTTGACGCTGCCCGTCGGTACCGGATACGAAAATTGCTTTACCTGGCAAGCTCTTGCGTCTACCCGAGATTGGCGCCGCAACCGATGAGCGAGGACCTGCTGCTGACAGGCTCCTTGGAGCCAAGCAGCGAGGCGTACGCGGTAGGAAAGATAGCCGGGATCAAACTCTGTCAAGCCTACAGGCGGCAGTACGGGCTTGACTGTATCGTGGCCATTCCTGCTGACGCCTTTGGTCCCGAGGATAAGTTCGACGAGGACGATTCGCACGTGGTGCCGGCGCTCATCCGCCGTATGCACCGGGCTAAGATGAGCGGGGCCGAAGAGGTCGAGGTTTGGGGAACGGGGACCCCGCGCCGCGATTTGATCTTTTCGGGGGATGTAGCCGAGGCCTGTCTCTTCCTGATGGATCGTTACGAAGAAGCAGAGCCTGTCAACATAACGGCGGGCACCGACATTTCTATCGGCACGCTGGCCTGGATGATCCGGGATGTGGTGGGTTTCGGCGGCCGCCTTGTTTTCGACACGGGCAAGCCGGACGGAGCACCCGTCAAGCTGCTGGATGGTTCGAAGCTGGCATCGCTGGGCTGGCGGCCGGCCACGTCATTGCGGAGGGCCTTGGAGGAGACGTATCAGGCGTTCCTTCTAGGGCTTGGGGTTGAGGAGGCTGGCTATGTACAGGCGATTGTATAGGTCGCTCTATCGCATTCGGAGGGTGGAAGAGGAGATCGCACGTATCTATCCCTCGGACAAGATCAAGAGTCCTGTGCACCTTGCCATCGGCCAGGAAGCCGTCGCAGTCGGTGTCTGCGAGGCGCTGCGGACAGACGACGTGGTCTTCGGGACCTATCGCAGCCATGCCGTTTATCTGGCTAAAGGCGGCGATCTGCGACGGATGATGGCGGAACTCTACGGCAAAAGATCAGGCTGTTGCCGGGGCAAGGGAGGATCCATGCATCTTATCGACCTGGAGGCAGGAGTTATGGGCACCTCCGCCATCGTGGGTACCCACCTGCCCCAGGCGGTTGGGTATGCGTATGCCGTGCGCCTCCGGCAGGAGGACAGGGTGGTGGCCTGTATCTTTGGTGACGGCGCAGTGGACGAGGGGGTCTTTCACGAGAGCTTGAACTTTGCTGCCTTGAAGAGGCTGCCGGTGGTGTTTGTTTGCGAGAACAACTTCTACGCCATCCACAGCCATCAGCGCTCCCGTCAGGCCAATCCTGACATCTGCGAGCAGGCCCGTTCCTACGGAATTGCCGCCGAACGGATCGAGGACGGGGACGTCTTGCGGATTTATGAAAGGGTCCGGAAGGTCGTAGAAGAGATTCGAAGGGGCAACCAAGGCCCCTTCTTTTTCGAATGCCGGATCTACCGCTGGAAGGAGCACGTGGGGCCCAACGATGACTTCCATACGGGTTACCGTTCGCTCCGGGAGGCCGAGCCGTGGATGGCTCGCGATCCGGTGAGACGGTTGGCCGAGTTGCTGGACCCCAAGGAGCGTGCTGCCATCGAGGCCGACGTGGAGGAAGAGATCCGGGAGGCTATAGCTTTTGCCGAGGCTGATTCCTTCCCCGCCGACTATGAGCTCTATGCAGACCTTTTCAAGGGGTGTTGAGGGTGGAGCGGATCGTCACCTACGCCGAGGCTTTGCGGGAGGCAACGGAGCAGGAGATGGCTCGTGACCCCTCCGTTGTAATGATGGGCATTGGGGTGAATGACTTCAAAGGCATTTACGGAACGACGCGGGGGCTCGCCGACCGCTTCGGCCCGGAGAGAGTAATGGACACGCCGGTGGCTGAGGACGGGATGACGGGGGTCGCCATAGGAGCTGCCCTAGCCGGTCTAAGGCCGATCCATGTCCACATACGTATGGACTTCGTCCTTCTGGCCATGAACCAGCTCATCAACATGGCTGCCAAGAGCAGGTACATGTTTGGCGGCACCGTATCGGTGCCTCTGGTCGTTAGGGCCATCATTGGCCGGAGCTGGGGACAGGGGGCCCAGCATTCTCAGGGGTTGCATTCCTTCTTCGCGCATGTTCCGGGGCTAAAGGTGGTGGCGCCCAGCACGCCTTATGACGCCAAGGGTTGCCTTGTCCAAAGCATCCGGGACGACAATCCCGTGATCTTCGTCGAGCATCGCCTGCTACATGGTCAACAGGGGCACGTGCCGGTTGAGAGCTATACGGTGCCGTTCGGCAAGGCCAGGCTGCTAGCGGAGGGGAGCGACGTTACGCTGGTGGGGATCTCCTACATGGCGCCGGAATGCCTACGCGCCCGCCGGCTCCTCGCAGAGGTTGGCATCGAGGCGGAGGTCATAGATCCTGTGTCGCTGAGCCCTCTGGACGTGGAAGCCATTGTGGCCTCGGTGAGCAAGACCGGCAGGCTACTGGTGGCAGACACCGCCTGGTCTTGCTGCGGAATGGGGGCCGAGATAGTGGCTGCTGTGGCAGAGCTTATGGACGGTGCGCCTCTCATGGTACGCCGTCTGGGATTTGCGCCTGTCCCGTGCCCCACGACGAAGAACCTCGAGAACCTCTTTTACCCCGACGCGGCCAGGATAGCCTCCGCCGCCCACGCCTTGGTGTGCGGCGAGAGAACCCCTTGGCGCCCGGTGACCCAGGAGGCGCCGGAGGTCGCCCAGTTTAGAGGGCCGTTCTGAGCTTGAGAGGAGGAGAAGAGGCGTATGGATGATAGTGGGTGCGTCGCAACCATTGCCAGAAGGTACATGCTAGCCGAACGGACCATAGCCGATGACGACCTTAAGGATCTAGTCGGATGGTTACGCGGTGATCCCTGGCTGACTCAGGGGCGGTTGGTTGCAGAGTTCGAGGCAGCGTGGTCGCGCTGGCTCGGTGTCGGACACGCCGTCTACGTCAATTCCGGCTCGTCCGCCAATCTTCTAATGTACTACGCGCTGCTGGTCTCGCGCAAACTGCGGAACCGCAAGGTCGTTGTACCGGCGGTGAGCTGGGCCACCACGGTTGCTCCCGCCATCCAGCTTGGGTTTGAGCCGTTGATGTGCGAGGCGGACGAGGCAACCTTCGGGTTGGAGGTAAACCACCTGGAGCAACTTGTGCGCCGCCACGAGCCGGCCGCGGTGATCGCCGTCCACGTCCTGGGCGTGCCGGCTGACATGGACTCCCTCATGTGGTTGCGGAATCGGTACGGTTTCTTCCTCATGGAAGACGCCTGCGCGGCGGTGGGATCGCGCTACGACGGGCAGCTGGTGGGGACCTTCGGGGATCTGAGCAGCTTCTCCTTCTACTATGGTCACCACATCTCAACCATAGAGGGAGGCATGGTATGCACGAACGACCGGTCTCTCTATGAAATCCTCCTACACCTCCGCAGCCACGGGTGGGCCAAGGATCTACCGCCGGACCGGGAGGCCGAGCAGGCGCGCCGAAGAGGCGTGATGGAGTTCAACCGGCCCTTCACGTTCTATTATCCGGGGTTCAACGTACGCTCCACCGATCTTAACGCGCGTCTCGGTCTCAGCCAATTGAGAAAGCTGGAATCCATCGTGGAGCGCCGGGTAAGGAACCACCGCATTTACCAGTCACGCTTTAGCGATGCACGGGGATTCCATTATCAGAGGAACTCGAGGGCGACGATCTGCAGTATTTCCTTTGCAGCCCTGGCACCATCCCCGGAGCAACGCGAGAGCATAGCGCGGGCGATGCGCGAGCACGGGATCGAGACGCGGCCCATCGGCGGGGGCAATATGTCGCGTCAGCCGTTTTGGGCTGATCGCTACGGGGAGTCGGTCTTCCCCTTCGCCGACCGGGTGCACGGTACGGGTTTTCAGATGCCTAATCATCATCTCTTGAGTCCGGAGGATATTCACCATATCTGCGACGTGGTGCTGTCCGCGCCGTGAGGAGGCTGGCACCGTGAGTACTGACTTGGTTCTCGTCAACCCGGCTGACCAGCGCCAGGCGTACCAGGCGTTGGCCTTGGAGTTGACCGCCGTGGAGCCACCTGTCTGGGCCGGTTTGATTGCGGGGTTCATATCGGGGAAAGGCTTCTCGGTGGCCATTGTTGACGCCACCGCCGAAGGGCTTGATGCCATGGCCACGGCGCGGCGTGTCCTCGAGCTTGACCCTCTCTTGGTGGGGGTGGTCGTGTACGGCCATCACCCTTCCGCATCGACCCAATACATGCCGGCTGCCGGAGCCGTCTGTGCCGCCTTGAAGGACGTGGCACCCGAGACGCGTGTCCTGTTATTGGGAGGCCATGTGGCCGCTCTACCTGAGCGGACCCTCCGGGAAGAAGCGGCAGATTACGTCTGCGATGGGGAGGGTCCTGTAACGGTTCTGGAACTCCTGGAGACGCTCCGGAACGGTGGATCCGATTTGAGTAAGGTGAGGGGCCTCTGGTACTGGGAGGGTGACCACATTCGGACCAACTCTCCCGCGCCCCTGGTGGTTGATCTGGACCGGGAGATGCCTGGCATTCCATGGGACCTCCTCCCTATGGAACGATACAGGGCCCACAACTGGCATTGCTTCGGTGGTCTCCCCCGGACACCTTACGCGTCTCTATACACTAGTTTGGGTTGTCCCTTTAAGTGTAGCTTCTGTTGCATCCACGCACCTTTTCGCACAGGCGAAAGGGCTTTGGGGTGGAGAACGGGAGTTAACAGCTATCGCCGCTGGAGCCCGGAAAAAGTGATCAACCAAATTGACGTGCTGGTGAACCGCTACGGGGTCCGCAACCTCAAGATCGCCGACGAACTCTTTGTCCTCAACGCGGATCATGTTGCCGGCATCTGCGATGTACTGAGCACCCGTGGCTACGATTTGAATATCTGGGGTTACGCGCGGGTCGACACACTGAGACCAGGGCTCCTTGAGAAGCTTCGTCGAGCCGGCGTAAGGTGGCTTGCCCTTGGAATAGAGTCCGCCAGCAAGACGGTCCTCCAAAATGTGAATAAGGCATTCGATCAGGAAACAGTATACCGCGCCGTTGAGATGGTACGGTCTGCAGGCATAAACGTCATCGGTAATTTCATTTTCGGGCTACCGGATGATGATCACGAAAGTCTAAGGGCCACACTTGAGCTGGCAATGGATCTCAATTGCGAGTTCGTGAACTTTTACTGCGCCATGGCCTATCCCGGTTCCGAGCTTTATAGGTTGGCCGTGCAAGAAGGCTGGCCGTTGCCCGAGACCTGGAGCGGTTATGCTCAGCACGCTCGTGACACTTTGCCTTTGCCTACCAAGCACCTGTCGGGTCCCGAGGTTCTCCGGTTCAGGGACGAAGCCTTTCAGGCGTACTTCAATAACCCCCGTTACCTTCATATGGTGGCACAAAAGTTTGGTAAAAAGGCCGTTGACCACATCCGCCAGATGGTCTCGCAAAAGTTAGAGAGACAATATTTGACTGCACCGCCGACGGAAGGGCCAGGGGAGGCGATCTCAAGGTGAGCGGCGATGGCCGGCTAAACATTTTGGTCTTCCTTTTGGATTTTCTGCGCTGGGAGGAGGCACGGCGCTGGTCCTATACAGGCTGTTACGCCCTTATAGACGGCTTGGAGGCGAACGGCGTTAACGTCACAATTTGCCCTGCCTATGGCAGGATGCCAAGTTGCGCCGCCAGCTCTTGGTTGAGCCGCGCCAAAAATCTTCTGAGGGGTAAGAGCTTTGACCAGGTTTGGGTATGGCTCCTACACGTCCCTTATGATGAAGACTTCTTTTTTTGGGTTCGTGACCTGGCCCCCGTGCGAATCGGCTTTATTTGTGAGTCTTTGACCTTTAGTCCCGAGGAATTAGGAGTATATCGTCCGGTTCAGGACTATCTTTCCTTCGCCCTACGTCAGATTGCAGGCTTTGATCTTACCCATGTTATGGCCGTTGACGAAGCGGACATTGACTTTATAACGTCATACGGTGATACCAAAGCCGCCTGGTGGCCTGCTTGCGTTCCTCGGCGCGTCATAGTCGACAACATACTTCCAGCGGTCAACCATGCCGCCGCTTTCTATGGGACTGTCTATAACTCAGAAAGAAGACGGCTTATTGGGAGCCTAGGATTGCGGGGCCTCCTGTATCATGGCGTTCCTCCTGAGGCAGACTCCCCCTGGCCCAAGCTTTTTGATGCTCTAAACAGGATGACTTGCGACTACCTGGTGCGGAGCCCGAGGGCAGATGACGAAAGGATACTGACAAATTATATCCAAACGGTTCGAGCCCTACGGGAGAAAATATTTAGTCTCTGGATCGCGGCATTACAGAACTGGGGCGTGATCGTAAATTTGCCATCGTTGGCAAAGTGTTATCCGGGCCGAGTAGTGGAAGCTATGGCGGCAGGCAGGCCGGTCGTTTCCTGGCGCGTGCCTTATCGGCTTCGCAACGAAGTCCTCTTCCGGAATGGAGCGGAGATCCTTCTCTATGAGCGGTCATCTCCCAGGCAACTGAAGGAGCTTGTCGAAATGTTGTTGGCGGATCCTGACATGGGCCGCCAGATCGCCGAACGGGGGCGGGACAAGGTCCTCCGTTATCACACAGCTGAGGAACGGGTCCGTCAGATCCTCGCTTGGGTTGAAACGGGCGTGGAACCTGACTACGGGGATGGCTGGTGCTTCCCGCATGAGTCGGCTATGGCGGAACCGGGGGGCACCAAGGAGGGCGTTTTGTGACTTACTCTGAGCGAGCTATCATCTTGGAGCGTAACATCAGGCGGCACACCGAAATCCTCCGGTTGATGCGCGCGAGCCGATTCCGCCGATTTCAGCGGACCGTGGGGGAGCAGGGTTGGCGGTTCCTCTGTGGTACGGCCGCTTTGTTGGACGACCAGCACGAGCGCGCCATAGCCCTTCTTTCCGCGTGCAACGAAAGCCCTGAGGTGCTGTTAAACCTCGCTCTTGCTTGGCGTGCGGTGGGCGAGGAGGAGCGCGGGCGGCGTACGATGGCGAAGGCCGAGGAGATTGCACCCGCTTTGGTGCGAGCGCATCTTGAACCACTCGCCCCGCCCTTCCGTGTAACGTATCTCCTTCCACACCTAGGCAATACGGGCGGAATGCGGGTCATTATCGAGCAAATGAAAGGGCTGGTGCGGCGCGGACACAAAGTGCGGGCGTTGTACCTGGCATATGCCGGAGTGGCACCGGACTCGCGTTTCGCAGATTCCTGCGTCGAGATTATCCCCGTTCCTCCAGCCGCTGACTTCACCTCCCATATCCCGCCCTCGGACTTTGTGGTGCCTGGCTTATGGGATCAGCTTTTCGTGGCGTGGGAGGCCGCCGCCGGGTTTCCCGTTTACTTGGCCCAGGGGGACTCGTGGATTTTCGCGCCTGACCAGATTCCAAGCTGGGAGGTGGGGTTGCTCAGGGACTTACACCTTCTTCCGATGGCCATCGTATCGGTCTCGAGTTTTCTCGCGGCTGCCATCAAACATCTCGCGGGGCGCCGGGCTACAGTGATCAATCCCGGCCTGGACCTGGAAATCTTTGATCAGTTGAGCGCCCGTCATCGGTTGGTTGATATGGAACGGGGAGGAAAGCCCCGTATAGTGTTCGTGGCCCCTGATGGACCGGGATTGGAATTCAAGGGCGTGGGCGATATCTTGGCGGCTCTGGCAATATTGCGAGATCGAGGTTTTGACTTTGAACCGCTTTGGATTACGCCTTGGGTCCCGGCAAGGTTTTTCCCCGGGCAGGTGGTGGTGAATCCGCCACGGCGCAAGTTGGCCAGGCTTCTGGCGCGTGCCGACCTGTACGTGTGCGGCTCGCATTATGAGGCGTTCCCTCTCCCCCCTCTGGAGGCCATGGCTGCTGGCACCGCCGTCGTTTCCACCAAGAATGGGGGTATCGAGGAGTACGCCGTGGACGGATGGAATTGCTTGCTCGTTCCGCCGGGGAACCCCGAGCGCCTGGCTGACTCCATTGCTCACCTGTTGACAACTCCCACCCTACGGGCTGCCCTGGTCGAGCACGGACTGGAAACCGCCCGGCGTTTCTCTTGGAAGGCAAGCCTGGACCACCTGGAGACTTTCATATCCGGCCTCGCGTCACATCCTCGCCCGGTTCTGCACCCGCCCTCATGGCGCGAAGCAGTAGGGGGGCAGGGCATGTGAGATTGCTCCTTACGACGCATTTCGGATTAAAGGGCGGCGGGCTTGCACAGGTAGTTCGTAATTTGAGCGAGTTGCTGCCGGCGTGGGGGGTGAGCGTCGCCTGCCTGAGCGGGGAAGACTTGGAGACGACCGCCCCCGCCTATTCCCTGAGGCCGCGGCGGCGCCTGCCCCGGATCGCGCTGCTGGCCAACGTCTTGCAACAGGCAGCTCGGGAGCGTTCTTTCGACGTGGTGGCGTGCCAGGACATCTTCTCGTACAACGCGGTTCTTGGCTCAGGGTTGCCCTCCTTCCTGGTATTGCACGGGTTTGCCGTGGAAGAGCTGATTGGTGCCGGGTACGTATCACCAGGCGGCAGACGCTGGCGCTACGTATGCTTTCTGGAAAGGCGGGCGTGCAGACGGGCGCCGGTCACGGTGGCGGTATCCGGGGCATTGGCTGAACGCGTGCAAACCTTGGGTGGTCGGGTTGTGTTGCTTCCCAACGGGGTGGACACGGCCTTCTTCCGTCCGGCATCCGCCGAAGAGCGGGAGGCGTCGCGCCGCCGCTTGGGATGGGAGGGATGTCGGCTCATCGTTTTCGCGGGTCGCCTCGTGGACGGCAAAGGCGTGGACATCCTTTTGCGGGCTACAGCTCTTTTGCCAGGGCGATACGTCCTGGCTGTGGCCGGAGACGGCAATAAAGCCGAGTTTCTCAAGGCGCTTGCTGTTGACCTGGGCATTAGCCACCGGTGTTTTTGGCTGGGAAACCTGGACAGGTGGCAGTTGCGAGTTCTGTTTCAGGCGGCGGACACTGTCTGTTTTCCCTCCGTGCCTCGAGCCGGGGCCGTGGAGAATTGTAGTCTTGCCCTGTTGGAGGCCATGAGTTGCGGCGCCCCCGTGGTGGCTTCGGCCATTGGTGGCCTGGCGGAGAACGTCATGGATGGCATCACCGGACGACTCGTGCCACCGGGCGACGCCGTGGCTCTCGCCCGGGCCATCGTTCAGGTGGCAGGCACCGACTTTGGGTGCCGGGTCGGGAAAGAGGCGAGGCGGTGGGTCGAAGCCAATCGGGAAGCACGCCGTTGGGCAAGGGAGTTTCTGGATCTTGCGCATTGCGTGGCCGATGAAGCAGTCCGACATCGGTTCGTGGCTCATCACGTACTGCCGGGAAGGGGTTGACCAGAGTGTCGTTGACAGTTCTGAGGGAGCTGCTCAAGCTCGTTAGCCAGTTGGCTCCCCTCGAGGGGGGCGAAGTAGTGTGGGATCCGGCCAGGATTGACTCAATCATGAACCATCCCTTACAGGTTAGGGGGCTATGCCATAGGTTGGAATACGTTCTGGGTAGATGCACTGGCAAACGGGTTCTCCACGTTGGCTGCGCCGATGCGGAGTACTTGGAGGTCAAGCTGCGGGAGGGCGCCCTGCTCCACCAATGGCTTCAACGGGTGGCAACGCAGGTGGTGGGGATAGATCCGGCCGCGGACGCCGTGCGGAGGATGCGCGAAGCCGGGATAGAAGATGTCTATCCCCTGGCTGTAGAGGAGGTGGACTCCCTTCCCTACACCCAGTTCGACGTCATCGTCTTGGGAGAGGTGCTCGAGCACTTACCGTCACCGGGCTGTGCCATGGAGGTGCTCGGGCGTCATTACCCGGACGCGCAGGTGGTCATTACCGTACCCAACGCTTTTTCGTGGGAAAATCTGGGTTTCCTTGCCCGGGGATGGGAATATGTCCATGATGACCATTGCTGCTACTTTTCTGAGACCACTTTAAGGGGATTCCTGCGCAAATGCGGTTACTCCGTGCATGACATGGCCTATTACACTTATCATCCTGCCAATTCAGCCATTTTTGGGCTTTTGTCCCGCTACCCCTTTCTCGCGGAAGGCATCGTGGCAACGGCTGTGGTAGCAGCGCGGCCCGCAAAGGGGGTGGAGGCAGAGGACGGCGTTGAAAGGGCTGCCTCCTTTGACCGATAACGAAGAGTGCAGGTTACCCTTTCCGTGCGCGCGCGAGGGTAAGAGCCCCGGCAGGGAGGCCGGGAACAAGTGTCAGGGAGGATGAGACAGCATGGGTCTCAGGGTCAACACCAACGTCGAAGCTTTGAACGCCTACCGCAACCTAGTGATGACGAACGTGGCCCTCAGCAAGTCCCAGGAGAAGCTGTCGTCGGGCTACCGGATCAACCGGGCGGCCGACGACGCGGCGGGTTTGGCCGTATCCGAAAAACTGCGCAGCCAGATCCGCGGTCTCCAGCAGGCGGTGCGCAACGCCCAGGACGGTATTTCCCTGATCCAGACGGCGGAGGGTGCCCTGCAGGAGACGGAAAACATCCTGCAGCGTATCCGCGAGCTGGCGGTCCAGGCGGCCAACGGCACGCTCACAGATTCCGACCGTTTGGCCATCGACCGCGAGGCGCAACAGCTCCTGGCCGAGGTGGACCGCATCGCCACCAACACCGAGTTCAATACGCAGAAACTCCTCAACGGAAACCTGGCGGGCAGCATCACCTTCCAGGTCGGCGCCAATACGGGCCAGGTTATCACGGTAAGCATCGATACGGCCACCACTGGTGCCCTTACGCTGAATGGTATCGCTCTGTCGAGCGTCGCCTCGGCCAGCGCGGCCATCGCCAGCCTCGACACGGCCATCAACAAGGTCTCGGAGATACGCTCCAAGCTTGGCGCCGTGCAAAATCGACTGGAGAGCACCATCGCCAACCTGAGCGTCACGGTGGAGAACCTGATGTCCGCCGATTCCCGCATCCGCGACGTGGATGTGGCCTTGGAGCAGGTCAACTTCACCAAGCTCTCCATCCTTCAGCAGGCGGGCATCGCCGTCCTGGCCCAGGCCAATGTGGCGCCGCAGGCCGTGCTGCAACTGCTGCGGTAAGGGCGGTCGAAGCGAGAAGGCGGGGTAGCAGGCAGGACGAGGCGGCGGCTTAGGCCCACCGCCTCGCACGCCTTACAAAAGGATCCCGGCGGGCGGCCACCCGCGAAGGGGGCGCCGCCCGCCGCGGATCGGGGTACGGCCGGTGAGCGGCCGGAGGCCGCAGGTCGGGGTGCGGTCATTAGGCGGCCGGAGGGTGAGATCAAAAGGGGGGATTTCTCATGCGTCCGCTTCTCAGCCTCTGCATGATCGTCAAGGATGAAGAGGAGAACCTGCCGCGGTGCCTGGAGAGCGTGCTTGGCGTCGTGGACGAGATAATCGTGGTGGACACGGGTTCCACCGACGCCACCAAGGAGATCGCCCGTTCCTACGGCGCGCGGGTGGTGGACTTCCCCTGGAGGGGGGACTTCAGCGCGGCGCGCAATGCCGCTCTCGAGCAGGCGACGGGGGAGTGGATCCTGCACCTCGACGCCGACGAGGAGTTGGTGGAGGAGGACCGCCCGCTCGTCCGGGCTCTCCTGCGCTCCGCGGACAAGGACGGCTACTTCGTCCGGTGCCTCAACTACCTCGGTGACGCCGAGGATGACAACGAGGTGCTGGTGCACGGCCAGTTCCGCCTCTTCCGCAACCGGCCGGAGCACCGCTATCGCGGCGCCATCCATGAGCAGATGCTGGCCGTGGTGCAGGAGGCCGGCGGTCAGACCGACTTCTCCCAGATCAGGATCCGCCACTATGGCTACACTCGCCGGGCAACCCTGGGTCGCGACAAGATCGAACGCAACGTGGAGATCATCCGCCGCGCCCTGGCCGAAAAACCTCATGACAGCTTCATGCTCTTCAACCTGGGCATGGAATACCTACGGTTGGGCGAATTCGAGCAAGCCCTGGGCTGTTTCACGCGGAGCTTCCGCGGTCTGCCGAGGCTTGACGTGGGTTACGCCGACATGCTGGTGCGCAACCTCTGCGTGTGCCTCCTCTACCTTGGGCGGTACGAGGACTGCCTCAAGGTTGTCCGGGACGCCCAGGAAGGCTTCCCCGGCTTCACCGACCTGGTCTACATCGAGGGCATGGCCCTCCTCCGGCAGAACCGCTTTTCGGAGGCCAAAGCTGCTTTCCAGCGCTGCCTCGATCTCGGCCCGTCGGACCCGTGGTACTCCAGTGAGGTGGGGGTCGGCGGGCACAAGGCGTGGGCGGGGCTCGGCCAAGCCCATGAGCACCTGGGGGAGGAGGGCAAGGCAACCCAGGCCTATCTGCAGGCCGTGCGGGAGAACCCGAACTTTGTCGGGGCCGCGGCTCGTCTGGCGGTGCTGCTCCTCCGCCGCGAAGACCCCGCCGACGTGGCCGCCTTCTTCCGCCGGCACATGCGTACCGCCCACCGCCGGGTGTGGGAGCACCTGGCGCAAGTCTTCTGCCAGGAAGGGGCCGCTGCCCAGGCACTGGAGCTGCTCGACCTCGCGGAGGAAGCGGCGGCGCGGGTGCCCGGCCGGTCGCCATCCCGAGCCGACCGGCCGTCGGCGTCGGCCGACGCGACGCGGCTCCTGCGAGCCGAGTGCCTCTTCCTCGCGGGGCGGACGGCCGAGGCGCGGTCCCTGGCCGAGCAGGTGAGCGAGGACGACTTGGCACCGCGCGCCATCCTCCTGCGTGCCCTGATCTCCCTTGTCGAGGGGAACCTGCCTGAGGCGGCCCGCCTGGCCGGGGAAGCGGCGGCCCGCCGGGAGACGCGGGAACAGGGCGAGGTGCTGGCGGAGTTCCTCCGCCTCCTTGCCGGCAGCGAGCTCTCCGGGGGCGAGTCGGCAACCGGCGCGCAGGGAGCCGCGGCAGAGGCTGCCTCGGGGCAGGGCTTCGGGGAGGGACCGGTCGTGTGGCTGTTGCGGAGCCTTTTGCGCGTTCGGGCCTTCGAGCTCTTCGAGCGGGCGCTTTCCCTGCTCGAACGACTTCCCGGCAGCCGGGCCGAGAAAAAGCTCCTGTTGGGCCGCCTCTATTACTGGGAGGGGTTCCGCGACTCGGCCTTCGACGAGTTGGCCGACGCCCTGGAGGAGGGAGTTTACGACCACGACGGCCTCGTCCTCTTGGCGCAGATGTGCGAGGAGCGCGGGCTCGGGGACGATGCCGTGAACCTGTACGCCGAGTGTCTGCGGCTCAACCCGCAGCGCGTCCCCACTTATACCTCCCTGGCGCGGCTTCTTACCGAGAGCGGCCGCCGCGGTGAGGCGGAGCAGGTGCTGGCGGTGGGCCTGGCCAGATACCCGGAGTCGGAGCTTTTGCTGGCGGCACGGGATGCTCTTTCGCTGGCGGCTGTGCGGTGAACCCTTACGGGAGTAAGGGCGGCCGCCGATAACGAATCTGCAGGGGTGGCGGATGGCGTCCGCGCCAAATGGGCGTGGCGTGAGCCGTACCGAGGGGAGCACCTTGCCCTGCGAGGTGGGTGCGTCATGGCAGAATCCCTGGCCGTCACCGCCGCAACAACCGCCCCCTTTCCGCCGGCGGCCGCTCGCCTTGCGCCCTCAGGGGGAACCGGCGCAGCCGGGGGGGCTTCCCGTCCGTCCGGGGAGGGCCCGGAGGGGGAGCCCGTGAGGAGCGGAGAGGGCGCGGGAGGGGCGGCGGCCGGAAGGGTCGCCCGGCGCGGCTCGGAGGGAGAGGCTCTGCGGCGGCTGTTGCGGCGGCTGCACCTTCTTTCCACATACGCCGAGAACGTGCGGCTGAGCTTTCAGGTGCACGAGGAGAGCGGGCGGATGATGCTGCGGGTCCTGGATGCCGAAACGGGAGAGGTTTTGAAGGAGATCCCGCCCGAGGATTATCTGGACGCCATGGGGCGCATCGCAGGCTATGTGGGAGCCTTGCTGGACCGGCGGGTGTAGGAGGCGCTGACCGTGGTCGAGGGCGTGAGCTGGCTCGGGAGCCTGGGTTACGACTACAAGGAACTGGTGCAGAAAATCATCCAGGCCGAGAGGCGGCCCATCCTCCTGCTGCAAGCGCGGCAGTCTACTTTGGATAAGGTCAAGACAGCCTGGGGCGACGTGAAGACACGCCTCTCCAACCTGGACGCCAAATTGGCCGCCCTCAAGCTGGACGCCACCTTTCAGGCCAGGAAGGTCATCTCTACCGACACGGCCGTGGTTACGGGAACCGCCACCACGGCCGCCGCGTTGGGCTCGTACGCCGTAACGGTGGTGCGCCTGGCCACGGCCCACCTGGTTTATTCCGACGCGCAGGCGGCGGGCTGGACGCTTAACGCGGGCGACGGCAACGGCGACGGCAAACTCAGCTTCACCCTCAACGGTGTCGAGGTGGTGGTGGCCAACGGCGACACCTTGGCGAACATTCGCGACAAGATCAACGCCGCTTTCCAGGCCGACCCGTCGGCCACCCAGCTTGTCGCCTCCGTGGTGGACAACCAGCTCGTCCTCAAGGCGGCCGAAAGCGGCAAGGCCAACGCCATCACCATGACGGCCGACCCCGACGGCATCCTGGCCGCCCTTGGGGTGTGGGACGCCACGGCCGGGGCTTTCAAGCACGAGCCGGTGCGGGCTAGCGACCAGGACGCCCACGGACACTGGATCCTGGATGCCGAGCTGACCGTGGACGGGCTCACGGTGACGCGGGCCAAAAACACGGTGGACGACGTTCTCACCGGCGTCACCCTTACACTTACGGGGGTCGGTAGCGCCACGGTGACGGTGGAACAGGACACCCAGGCGGCGGTGGACGCCGTCAAGGGATTCGTGGATCAGGTGAACAGCGTGCTGGATTTCCTGCGGCAGAAAACGCAGAAGGGCGGCGAGCTCTTCGGCGATCCCACGGCGGCCAGGCTGGAGCGCACGCTGCGCTCCCGGATGAGCGCCGTCATCGCCGGGCTCTCACCCTATGACAACCTGGACGACATAGGTGTGAAGCCTTCGGGGACCGGGGTTGACGCGGCCAAGGAGGGTCTCTACTACCTCGATGAGACCAAGCTGCGCGACGCCCTGGCCGCCAACGCCGACGCCGTCAAGGAGCTCTTCTTCGCCTCCTCGGGCTCTGTCAACGGTGTCGGTGAGCTCTTAGAGTCGGACCTGGACCTCTATCTCCAGTCCGGCGGGGTGATCCCGGGCAAGGAGACGATGTTGAACAGGCAGCGGGACCTCCTCGATAGACAGATCGGGCGGCTGGAGGACCTTCTGGCCCAGCGGGAAAGACGGCTGCTGGAGCAGTTCCGGACAGCCGAGCGCATGGTGGCCATGCTCCAAGCCCAGGGTCAGTACCTTTCGGCACGGCTGGGCCCGGTGTGACGCACCCGCTGGAACGATGGGGGCGCGGTCCGGAGGCCGGGTGGCCGGCCTGTCCGGCGCTGAGCCGCAACGGGGGACGCGGTGGCGCAGACGGGGGAGAAACCAATCCACAGGAGGGGTGGGTCACAGTGAGTCAGGGCGCGGTGTTGGAACGGCAGCGGCAGGGCGTGCAGGGTGTGGCGGCGCAGGGTCGGTACCTGGAGGTGCAGGTGGCGACGGCGCGCCCGGAGCAACTCATCCTCATGTGCTTCGATGGTCTCCTCGGTTTCCTCCGGCGGGCGGAGGAGGCGCTGGGGGGCGGCAGGCGGCCCGAGGCCCACGAGGCCATGGTGCGGGCTCAGGCCATCGTGGCGGAGCTCAGGGCCAGCCTGCGGACGGACGCGGGCGAGGTGGCCGCCCACTTGGACCGCATCTACGAGTTTCTGCAGAATCACCTGGTGGAAGCCAACATCCGCAAGGATCGGCAGCGGGTGGGCGAGGCGCGCCTGGTGACGGAGGCTCTCCGGGACGCCTGGGCCGACCTCTGCCGCCAGGTTGGCGCCGTGGCCTGCGCCCGCTAACGTCCATAGAGGAATCAGCCCAAGGTCGCTCGGACGGACGTCAGTGGTGTTCGAGGCGCGAGGAGGGGGTTGAGGAGCGGTGGGCGGGCTGGAGCAGGGGGACGGGTCCGGCGGGCGGCCGGGGGGCCCGGCCGGGCGGGGCGCGGAGGAAGAGACGAGGCTCACAGAGCGGGAACTGGCGGTGTACCGGCGGATCCTCGGCCTCGCCGAGGACCAGCGGCGCCACCTGGCGCAGGGAGACCTGGAGCGGTTCGGGCGCCTCATGGAGAGGCGGCGGCGCCTCTTCGGCCTTCTCGGGCGGTTGCCGGTTTCAGCGCCGGAGGAAGCCCGCGGGCCCCTGATCCGGCGGATCCTGGCCGTGGACGCCGAAAACGCCCTCCTCCTGCGGTGCGCCATGGAAGAGGCGCGGCGCGGGCTGGCGGCGGTGGCGGCCGGGCGGCGGGCGGGTCGGTCCTATGCGGCGGCTTCCCTACCCTCCCTATCCGATGGAACGACAAGGGCGGCCGGGGACGGCGCCCTGAGCGGCAGTTTCTGAACGCTCTGCCGGGGTATCCTGGGTAGAGGCTTTTGATGCACTGCCGGGGAGATCTTTTTGAGCAGAGGCTTTTCACCCGGCGCCGGCAGGGAATCCGCCGGCGGCGGCCAATTAATGGTGGTGGACGGTGAAGGCCGGCGCAGCCGGCCTTTCCTTTGGCGGTGTTTGGCGGGGGGTGGGGCGGTTGATCGCCTTTGGCACGGACGGATGGCGGGCCGTCATCGCCGAGGAGTTCACCTTCGCCAACGTGCGGAGGGTGGCCCAGGCTTACGCCGATTACCTGCGGCGGGAGGGGCGGCCGGCCGCGGGCGGTCTCGGCGGCGCCGCGGGCGGTGGGGAGGGGGCCGGGCCCTTGGTGGTGGTGGGCTACGATACCCGGTTCCTTTCGCGGCGCTTCGCGGAGGAGGCGGCGCGGGTGCTGGCGGCCAACGGCGTGCGCGTGCTGCTGGCGGACCGCTTCGTTCCCACGCCGGCCGTGTCCTGGGCGGTGCGGGAGCACGGGGCGGCCGGGGGCGTTATGATCACGGCCAGCCACAACCCCCCCGAATACAACGGCTTCAAGATCAAGGCCGGTTATGGCGGCTCGGCCCTGCCCTCCATCACCCTGGCGGTGGAGGAGACCTTGGCGGAGAACGAGGCGGCGGGGCGGCAGCCGCGCGTCATTGACTTCCACGCTGCGGTGGCGGGGGGCGGGATCAGACATTTCGACCCCTGGCCCGCCTACGCGGCACAGCTTGGGCGCCTGGTTGATCTGGAGGCGGTGGGGCGGTTCGGGCGGCCGGTGGCGGTGGACGCCATGTACGGCGCCGGCCAGGGGTACTTGGCCGGGCTCCTGCGCGCGGCGGGCGTGGAGGTGGTGGAGGTGCGGGGGGAGGTGAACCCGGCCTTTCCCGGCATCAACCCAGAGCCCATCGAGAAGAACCTGGGTGCGCTGCGGGAGGCGGTGCTCCGGCACGGCGCAGCCGCGGGGCTGGCCGTGGACGGCGACGGCGACCGGGTGGGCGCCGTGGACGAGGGGGGCGAGTTCGTGGACGCGCACCGCATCTTCGCCCTCATCCTGCTGCACCTGGTGCGGGACAAGGGCTGGCGGGGCACGGTGGCCAAGACCTTCGCCCTCACGGAAATGGCCGACAAGCTCGCGCGGCGGTACGGCCTGCCCCTGCGCGTCCTGCCGGTGGGGTTCAAGCATGTGTGCGAGCTGGCCCTGCGGGAGGACGTGCTCATCGGCGGCGAGGAGAGCGGCGGCATCGGCATCAAGAATCACCTGCCGGAACGGGACGGGCTCCTGAGCTGCCTCCTGCTTCTGGAGATCATGGCCAAACGGGGCCTGACCCTGGGGCGACAGGTGCAGGAGTTGCTGGCGGAGGTCGGTCCCCACTTCTACCGGCGGGAGGATCTGCGCCTTTCGCCCTCCGCCAAGGACGAGCTTTTGCGCCGTCTGCGCGAGGAACCGCCCCGTGCCTTCGCCGGCCTTACGGTGAGCCGGGTGGACACCCTGGACGGGTACAAGTTCCATCTGGACGGCCGGGGCTGGATTCTCTTGCGCCCGTCCGGCACGGAACCCGTGGTGCGCGTGTACGTGGAGATGGATGACCCGGACCTGGTGGTGGCGGTGCTGCGCGCAGGCGTGATGCTGGCGAGAGGCGGCACGCAGGCGTGACCCTGGCCAGAGGCGGCGGCGCCCAAGCCCATTCCGGAAGGGGCAGCGGGTGAGGCCGGATTTTGTCGAATTTCGCTGTGGTTTTTCGACACGGCGGGGGTGGCCGGCAGGGAACCCGACCCGTCCCGCAAGGAGTTATCAACAGGCGCGAGGGCCGAAAAGGGAATTTTCCCACAGAGTTATCCACTTTATCCACAGGGTTTTGCCCACAGCAGCCCCTTGGGGAAAGCGTTGCCGGCCGCAGTTTTCGACAAGGTTTTTCGACAGCGGGTTTCCGTAGGGGGGCGGCGCCGGGGGGGGCGGCGGCTGAAACACGGCGGGCGCCCGGGTCGATTCAAGCCCGGCGGCCGCTCCCACACCCGCATAGCTCCTTCGCACGTAAAGCGTCCCCGGGTTCGTGGCGAAGAACCAGTAGGCCTTTCCCGGGTCCAGGGCAGGGGAAGCCACATAGTCGCCGCCGCCCTGCCAGTCGTAAAGGACGCTTCCCAGGCCGAGAGGCGCGTTCAGCGGGTCGTTCACCACGTCGTCCCAGTTCACCGAAAGATCCGCAAAGGGGCACCCGATCAAGCGGTAGCCGGCGCCCACGGCCATCGAGAAGTCGCTCTTCAAGGGCACCCCGAAAAGTCGGATCGTCACGGCGTCGGCGGAAATGATCCACCAGCCCTTGCCGTAACGGAGGGTGTCCTGCCCGGGAGCGTTCACTTCCCTGTAAACGGGGGCCGTCGAAGACGGGCTGTCCAGCTGCGTGAAGACGCGCCACAGGAAGGGGTCCGCCGCACCGCCGAAGAAAGGCCGGAGCGTTTCGAAGGTGTCCGGACCTTGGGCGGCCGATACCGGAAGGGTGATCAT
>FWWM01000198.1_pt1 | contig 32084 bp, 39 predicted proteins | sample 2228351 | NCBI WGS metagenome assembly FWWM01 (sample SAMEA103939774, study PRJEB20133) | metagenome | reverse complement strand
CGGCCGCCGCGCCCGCGGCCGGAGCGGCCTGCGCCGGCGAAGGCTGCGCGCTGCGCTGGAAGGGCTGGGCGCCGTTGGGCGTCGTGTCGGTGCGCATGGGCGCCGCTTCGGTCCGGGAGCCGCGGCTCCCGACACCTCCCTTGCCGCCCGGGCGCGCTTCGGCCAGCACGGGCACGAGGAGCAGAGCACCAGCGAGTACGGCGACGACACGACCACGACGGGCGAGCGAGATCAGAGACATGGTTCCTCCCAGAGCCCCCCTTGGGCTCTCTACGTGGGAATATGGGGCATGCGTTCTGGTTCTGCAAGACGCACGCGACTAAGCGCCTGCGAGTACACAATAATATAAAAATATAAGATTTCTGGGATGCGGTGGCCGAACATGTTAGACTGGCCGCAATGGCGCTGCAGACGACCTTTCGTTTCGCAGGAGCGAGATATGACTGCTTTCAATGCCGCGGTCGCCGCGACAACACGCAGAACGCGAAGAATTTTCCCGACGTCGCACGTGTTTTTCATGACCTTGGCGATGATCGGCTTGCCCTTCTCGGGCTTGGCCGCCGAACCGGCCATCCCGCTCGATCCCCCCCGGCAGGCCCAGGCGCCCGAACCGCTCTGCTTCTGCTGGAATGACGGGCGCAAGATCGCCGAGGGCAGCACCGCCTGCATCCGCACCACCCAGGGGCGACGCATGGCGCTGTGCGGACGGGTGATCAACATGATGTCCTGGCAGGTGACGGAGAACCCCTGTCCCGAGAGCTGAGCAGGCCTGCGACGACACGAGAGCACGGCTCCAAAACGGCAGCACCGCCGGGACGAGATCCCGGCGGTGCGCCTTTAGCCCAATGGTCTTAGCGACTCGAGACTGACGTGGTCAGAACGCACCCAGCACGATGAGGATCATGAAGGCGAAGGCCGCACCCATGATCAATCGGTCGAGACGTAGCGTGAGGCTCATCACACCCTCCTGTGTCATTGACCTGACACGACGCTAGCAGAACTGGCGAAGGCCGCAAGAGGGCGACAGCGTGGCGGCATGGCGGCACAGCCAAGAGTATGACTAAAAATCGCTTAAAGCACTGAATAGTCTTGGGGATGATCTCTGCTAACCAGCGCGCGCGACAAGGTTTTCAATCGCCTTGGCGACTGCGATGGCCTGCTCGTCGCGCCCGAAGCCGGTGATGACCTGGACACCGGTGGGCAGACCGCGCGGGCCGCGGGCGACCGGAACGGTGGCGCAGGGCACGCCGAGCAGGGTCCACAGCCGGTTGAAGCGCGAGTCACCGGTCGAGTCGCGGCTGTCCGGCGCCTCGCCCGGCGCCGCGAAGGTCGCCACCACGTCCACTTCGGCGAAGAAGGCGCGGGCCGCGTCCCGGCCGCGGCGGGATCGGCGACGGGCTTCGTCGTACTGCGCCGGCGTCACGGCCTGGGCCGTGTCCAGATAGGCCTGGAGCTTCGGCGGCAGCGCCTCCCGGTGATGGGCATATTCCCACGCCAAGGCCTGCGTCGCCTCATAGTCCTGCAGTGGCCCATGCGCGTGGAAGGCCTCCGCCAGGGCGGCGGGCCCGTCATGCGGGACCAGAACCGCGCCCGCGTCCGTTGCCAGCTCGCGGAATCGCTCCAGCGCCGTCGCCGATGCGGGCTCGGGAGCGCCGGCGTAATCCTGGAGGTGGAGGCCGATGCGCAGGCCTTTGAGCGATGCGGCCGGCGCGTCGAGTTCCGGGCGTCCGGCGATGGCGGCCAGGGCCAGCCCCGCGTCGTCGGCGGTCGCCGCCATCAGGCCGAGCGTGTCAAGCGACCAGGAAAAGGGCTTCACTCCGACCGTCGGCAGCAGCGCATAGGAGGGCTTGATCGCAGCGACGCCACAATACGAGGCCGGCCGGATCACCGAGCCACCCGTCTGCGTGCCGATCGCGAGCGGGATCATGCCGGCCGCGACGGCGGCGGCGGAGCCAGCCGAAGATCCACCGGGGCTTGCGGCGGGATCATGCGGGTTGAAGGTTGGAGCGGGGTCGAGAAAGGCGAAGGCGGTGGTGTGTGTCTTGCCCGCGACGGTGGCGCCGGCCGCCTTCAGCGCCATGACGATCGGCGCATCGGCCCGCGGCCGCCACCCGGCATAGATCGGCGAGCCCATCATCGTCGGCAGATCGGCCGTGTCGATGATGTCCTTCACGCCGCAGGCGACGCCGGCGAGCGGGCCCTCGCCGGGCTGCAGCGTGTCCGGACGGCTGGCGAAGGCCTGGATCCGAGGCTCAAGCGCGGCGATGCGCGCCTGGCTGACGGCGAGCGCCCCGGCCGGCGTGGTCTCGCCACGGGCGATACGGGCGAGGATGTCGCGCAGGCTCTGCATGTCACTCTCCGATGACGCGGATGATGAGGCCGGTCGCGCGGCGCGCGACCGGAATGGCGATGAAGGCGGTGATCGCGGCGCAGGGCCACGCGACCGCGAAGGCGGCGAGCCAGTGGCGGACGAAGTCGGCGGGCAGGCCGAGATTGAGCCAGGTCACGAGGGCGGTCATCAGGAAAGCCATGATGCCGGCCATCAGAACCGGAAAGATGAAGCGCGCCTTGCCCGTCATCGGCCGATCTCCCTGGACGGCGAGGATCGGGCTGTGTCGCATGCGCCCGGCATGCAGGCCAGAGGCGTGACGACATGAGGGCTTGCCCCTCCGGCATTGCCGGCCCTGTCCGTGCCGCTTGACGCTGCAGGAGCCCCCCGTCATGTTAATTTAATTAACATTGAGACCTCCGCAATGCCGTCCCTCGTTCCTCTCGCCACCGCTTCGCCCGTGATCCAGCTCCATGTTGCCGGAGCGATCGCGGCTCTCGCCTCCGGTGTGGCGGTGGCCCTGCTGCCCAAGTGGACGCCGTTGCACCGGCGTCTGGGTTGGGTTTTCGTGCCGGCGATGGCGGTGGCTGCGGTCAGTTCGCTCGCGATCGCCCGCAGCGGCCATTACAGCGCGATCCACCTGCTGACGCTGCTGACTCTCATCAGCCTGCCCTATGCCGTGCTCGCGCGCCGGCGCGGCAACATCGCGGCGCATCGCTCCGCGATGATCGGCCTGCTGCTGGGCCTCGTCATTGCCGGTGCCTTCACGCTGCTCCCGGGCCGGCTGATGCATGCGGTCGCTTTCGGCGCTGCGGCGACGGCGCATTAGGGAACGGTTAACCGCCCCTGCAAAGTTCATGAGGCTGTGTCGCGCCGGGCTCACCCGGTTGAGAAACCGTTCACGAAACGGGTCGCAATTGATGGGTCATGCGACGCGTTCACCTCGCCCTCATCGCTCTCGGACTGCTCGGAACCGGACTTGCCGGCTGCGGCAAGTTCCAGAAGCCGCAGCGCGCGGCCTGGCGCGACCAGGCCGAGGCCGCCTGCCTGGCCTCCCGCCAGGTGCAGCTCTCCGCCTATGTCAGCCTGCGCGAGAAGCCGATCGACGGGCCCGGAACCTGCGGCATGGAAAGGCCGCTCAGGGTCGCGGCTTTCGCCAATGGCGGCATCGGACTGACCAGCAAGGCGACGCTGGCCTGCCCCGTGGTCGCGACCACCGACAAATGGCTCGCGGAAGTGGTGCAGCCGGCGGCGCAGAACGTGCTCGGCGCGCAGGTGATCGAGATGCGGGCGGGCTCCTATTCCTGCCGGGCCATGAACAACGGCACCGGGACCAGCCGCACCTCCGAACATGCCTATGGCAACGCCGTGGACGTGTTTGCCTTCAGGCTTAATGACGGCCGCACGGTTACGGTGAAGGATGGCTGGCGCGGCTCGCCCGAGGAGCAGAACTTCCTGCGCGAGATCTTCGTCGGCGCCTGCGAGCATTTCTCGACCGTGCTCGGCCCGGGCGCGGACATGTTCCACTACGATCACTTCCACATCGACCTGGCGCGCCATTCGAAGGGCCGCCACATCTGCAAGCCGGTGATCAAATACACGCCGAACCACAACCTGCCGCCGCCCGATCCGGCCCGGCCCTACTCCTCGGCCCAGCCGAGCCTGCGCGACGGCGCGCCGGCCATGGTCGCGGGCGGGTCGTTGTTGCGACAGCCCCAGGGCGGCCTGCGGCCGCCGGGGGCGGTCTCGACGGGCGGCTATCCGGTCGCGAACCATCAGGGACAGGGGCTCGACGCCCAGCGCCGCTTCCTCGAGGAGTACGACAATCGGCCGCTCAATCCGCCGCGTTACAACCGGCCGGGCGACGTCCAGAACCTGCCGGGCGAGCAGCGCGGGCCGCTGATGCTGCCGGGTTCCGTGCCTCCGACCGAAGAGGTGCTGATCGGCGACGACGAGGGCACGGGCGTCGTCGACCAGGAGGGCTACGATCAGGCCCAGCCGCTGATCACGCCCCAGCGCGACCCCTTCGCCTACAGCTCCGGGCGGACGACACCGCGCCGCTGAGCCGGGCTCAGCGCGAGACCAGGACCTGCCGGCATTCGGCGGGCAGCTCGTCCAGCGCCATCGGCGGCTTGGGCTTGGGCGCCGGTCCCGTGCGAGGCGGCTTGGGCGGCGCGAAGATCGCCGCGCGCTGCCGCTCGATCCAGTCGGTCAGTTCCTGGCCGCAGCCATCGCCGAAATTGGGCGGCTCCTGGCCGCTGCAGCTCGCCATGCCAGCCGGACAGCTCATCCGGATGTGGAAATGGTAGTTGTGACCCCAGATCGGCCGGACCTTGTTGAGCCAGGTGCGGTCGGCTCCGGCCTCGCGGCAGAGCGCGACCTTGATCGCGGGATTGACGAAGATCCGCTCGACCCGCGGTTCGCTGGCGGCGGCCCTGATCAGGCGGGTATGGGCCGGCGTCCAGTGCCTGGGATCGACATCGCGCCAGTCGGCACGGGCCATGTTGACCGCCGGCATGTTCTCGCGCGCCTCGCGGTCGAGCCGTCCGCGCGGCATCGGCGTCAGCCAGAGATCGGCGTCGAGGCCGATCTGGTGGGAGGCATGGCCGGTCAGCATCGGGCCGCCCCGCGGCTGAGAGATGTCGCCGACGAGCAGGCCTGGCCAGCCCGTGATCCGCGGAACCTCGCGGGCGAGGTCCTCGAGATAGTCGATCAGGACGGGGTGACCCCAGTTGCGGTTGCGGTTCAGCCGCATCACCTGCCAGCTCGGTCCGTCCACGGGCAGCGCAGTCGCACCGGCGAGGCAGCCGCGCGCATAAGAGCCGATCGCGCGGGCCTGCATATTGGCTGGCGCCGTCTTCTGGCCGAAGAGCGCGCGCGCGGCATCCGGGAAGGCGGCGATGTTGGCGGCGCGGCGCTTCGCCTCCTCCTCCGCGGTCGATTGTGCGCCGGCGGCCGCGGGCAGGAGGGCTGCGGCCAGCAGGCAGACGGCAGCGATTCGGCGATGAAAACGGGGCATGAACCAGACTCGTCCCGATCCGCTGGGCGGGTCAAGCCACCGACGATTTGGCGATGGACAACCCCGCCCCGAGACGGCAGCTTCTGACGCAATCAAGGGCGGACCGGATCGGAGCCGCCAGTCTTGGGGGAAGGATCACCGATGAATTCATTCTCGATCGACCGTCGCAGCCTGCTCGCCGCGCTCGGCGCAGGCGCGATCGCTGCGCCGGGCAGCGCCTTCGCGCAGGCGCCCTGGCCGCAGGGCCGCACCATCAAGCTCGTGGTGCCGTTCCCCCCGGCCGGCGCCACCGACGTGCTCGGCCGCCTCGTCGCCGACAAGCTCGGCCAGAGCTGGGGCATCAATTTCGTGGTCGAGAACCGGGCCGGCGCCGGCGGCAACATCGGCACGGATGCCGTCGCCAAGGCCGAGCCCAATGGCGATACGCTGCTGATCGTCTCAGTCGGCATGGCGACCAACCAATATCTCTATCCAAAGCTGAACTACGACCCGGTCAAGGATCTGGCCCCGATCACGATGGTCGCGCTGGTGCCGAACCTGCTCGTCGTGAACAAGGACCTGCCGGTCAAGTCCGTCGCGGATCTGGTCGCCTATGTCAAGGCGAATCCGGGCAAGCTCAGCTACGGCTCCTCCGGCATCGGCACCTCGGTGCATCTCTCGGGCGAGTATTTCCAGAAGCTGACCGGGACGAAAATGGTGCATGTCCCCTATCGAGGCACGGCTCAGGCGACGCAGGATCTGATCGGCGGGCGCATCGACCTGATCTTCGACAACATCACCCAGGCGCTGCCGCATGTGCGGGCCGGCTCGATCCGCGGGCTCGGCATCACCACCGCCAAGCGTTCGCCGGCCGCCCCGGAATTCGCGCCCATCGCCGAGACGGTCCCGGGCTTCGACGTGTCGTCCTGGTTCGCGCTCTTCGCGCCGGCGAAGACGCCACAAGCCATCATCGACAAGATCCAAGCTGACACCAAGGCCGGCCTCGCCGATCCGGCGCTACGCACCAAGATGGATCAGCTGGCGGCCGAGCCGGTCGGCGGCACCCCGGCCGAGCTCGCCGCCTTCCTGCAAGGCGAGATGACGAAATGGGGCGGCCTGATCAAGGAGATCGGCATCAAGGTCGAGTGAGTCTGCGGCGCGCGCCCTGAAGGGAACCCGCCTTCGGCGGCGGCGTTGCCCCGGCATCCAGTCGCATCGCCGTCGCGATGCGCCGTCGAAGGGTTGCCGCCATGTCCACGCTCGTCATCGTCCTGATCGTCGTCCTGCTGCTCGGTGGCGGCGGGTATTACGGACATCGCTCATATGGCACCGCGGGGCTCGGCGGCGTGCTCGGCCTCGCTCTGGTGGTGCTGCTGGTTCTCTGGCTCCTGGGCGCGCTCGGGGGCGCGCCGGTGCGCGTCTGACGGTTGATGGCCGCGCGCCCTCAAAGGGGCGTGCGGTTCTCCCAGACGGCAATCGCGGCGGCTAGATCTTCCAGCGACATGCCGACCGATTTGAACAGGGTGATCTCACCGCCCTCGGCATGGCCGGGCACCCGGCCGTGGCAGATGTCCGTCAGCGTGCCGGCGACCCGTTCCGCCGTATAATCCCCTTCGTCGATCCCGATCGCGACATCGCCGCCCTCGTCGATGGCCTTCTCCGAGTCGACGATGACGCGCGCCCGATGCAGCGCCTCGGCATCGGCCTCCCGCATCTGCATGGTGAAGGCGCCGACGAGATCGAGATGGGCGTCGCGCTTGAGCCAGCGCCCGTGGATCAGCGGCTCGGTCGCGTTGGTGGCGCAGGAGATGATGTCGGAGGTGCGCGCCTCGCCTTCGAGATCGGTCACGGCACGAACTGCGATACCCTCGGCGGTGAGCTGGGACGCGACCGCTTCGGCGGCTTCGGGCCGCCGCGCCCAGATCGCGATGTCGGTCAGCGGCCGCACCGAGCGATGCGCCTTGATCAGGAAGGGGGCAAGGCCGCCGGCTCCCACCATGAGCATCTTGCTGGCGGCGGGGTTGGCGAGATGGCGCGAGGCCAGGGCTGAAGCCGCCGCCGTCCGCCAGAGGGTCAGACGGGTTCCGTCCATCACCGCCAGCGGCTCGCCCGTGCGCCCGTCCATCAGAAGATAGGCGCCCATCACCCCCGGCAGGTTGCGCGTGCCGTTGGCGAAGAAGACGGAGACGATCTTGGTGCCGATGTAAGGGTGCGCGGCCTCAGCTGCGCTCCAGGCCGGCATGATCAGCAGCACGGCCTCTTCGCCGGGCCGCTCGATCCGGTGATGCGCGCGCGGAGGTACCACGGCTTCGCCGCGGAACGCCTCGGCCAGCGTATCGATCAGCCCGGGGAAGCTCAGCGCCGCGTCGATCTCGGCCTGTCCGAACAGCCGCATCAGACGCGCCCGTTGGTCAGGGCCGGCAGGGCGGAGTCCGGCACGGCGGATCGCAGCATCTGTGTCTCGGCGCGCAGCGCCTCGGCCTCACGGCGGTTGCGACGCGCGGCCTTGCGGTGTTTCCCCTGCGCCAGCCAGGCCGCGAAACCACCGATCAGCACACCGACCGCCAGCGCCGCCAGGACGACGGCGAAGAGCGGAACATCGAAGGCGAACTGGGGCGCATCGCGGCTGACGGGGTCGAAAGAGACCCGTACCGGCGCCCGGTTGGCAACGGCGAAGAGAACGACCGCCAGCGCGATCGGGACCAGGATCAGGGCCTTGAAGAAGGATTTCATCGCGCTTCCTTTGCAAGGTCGCCGCATCGGCACCCAGGGGCCGCGCGGCAGGACGGCGCCGGGCACCATCGAAGGGATCGCGAGAGAACGCGGGCGCACCGCCCTCGCGGATCTTGGTGGGCCGGCCTCACGCGTTCCGGCCGGCTCAGGCCTTGCCGTTCAGCCGCAGGCGCAGCTCCTTGCCGGTCTTGAAGACGGGCACGAACTTCTCCTCGACCTCGACCGCATCGCCGGTCCGCGGGTTGCGGCCGACGCGGGCCGAGCGGGCCTTGCGGGAGAAGGCGCCAAAGCCGCGCAGTTCCACCCGGTCGCCCCGCGACAGCGCCTTGACGATCTCGTCGAGGATCGCCGTCACGATGTTCTCAATGTCGCGCTGATACAGATGACCATTGCGCTCGGCGATGCGTTGGACGAGTTCTGATTTGATCATCGCTGCAATATAACCGCTTGTATCAACATCACTTTTCGACGGCAGGCTGCCAGAGCGCCAGAGGCGCGTCAAGCCGCAAACCGAGCGGCTGGTCGGCGGCGCGCGCCAGCACGGCGGCGAGCGTGTCGAGACCGGCAGCGCGGGCGAGTGCCTCGCTCAGGCTCCACAGCCCCATCGAGGAGGACTCGCTGGCACGGCGCCAATCGCGCACGCGCAGCCCCTTCGAGACGCCCTTGTCCCTTTCGAGCCAGGCGATGGCTTCCGGCTCGCCGCCGATTTCGTCCACGAGCTTGAGTGCCGCTGCCTGCCGGCCGCTATGGACACGCCCGTCCGACACCACGGCCACCTCGGGATCGGCCAGTTTGCGCCGGTCGCGGACCATGCGTTTGAACCAGTCGTAATTGTCGTCGACCACGCGCTGGAGCGCGGCGCGCGCCTCGGGCGACGTCGGCTCGTAACCGCTCGGAGCCGCCTTGAGCGGGCTGGACTTGATGGATTCGACCTTGACGCCAATCGTGTCGAGCAGCTGCCCGACATTGGGGACCTGGAACAGCACGCCGATCGAACCGACCAGCGAGGTCTGGCGCGCCACGATCCGGTCCGAGCCGAGCGCGGCGATGTAGCCGCCGGAGGCGGCGAGGCCGTCGACCACCGCGACCGTCGGCTTCTTCGCGGCCAGCCGCCGCAGGGCCTCATAGAGAGCCTCCGACCCGCTGACCGTGCCCCCGGGGCTGTCGATGCGCAGGATCACAGCCGCGGCGCGGCTCTCTTCCAGCGACTTGATCAGCTCCAGCGTGCGGCGGTCGCCGGAAATGAAGCCCGAGATCGTGACGCGGGCGATGTGTTCCTGCGACAGCGAACCCGGCGTGCGGCCCGTCCAGGCGAGGCCCGCCACGACGGCCGCGCCGAGCACGCCGACGACCGCGAGAAGGCGCCACAGCGTCACCTTGCGGCGCAGGCTGCGACGGTCGGCGAGCAGATCGGCATCGGACGACATCAAGGCACTCCTGGCGGGTTTCGGACCGGGACGGCTCGGGTGCCGCGACGCCGCTTTCGGCGCCTAGCATCATGCTCCGGCGCCCGTGATGTAGCCCCGCCCCCCTGCCGGGGCAAGGCGACAGCGGCCGTTTCAGGCCGCGACCGAGGCGCGCGCGCGGTCGAGCGCGAGCAGAGCGAGCCCGCTGGCGACGGAGCGGAAGGCGTCGCCGACATGGATGCGCTCCCTGCCGAAGCGTCGATCGAACAGCGCCCGCACCGCCGGCACATGCGAGGTCCCGCCGGTCATGAAAACGGCCTCGATCGCCTCTGCGGCGACACCGGCCTCGACGAGCGCCCGGTCGAGTGCCGCCTCGATGGCCGCGACGTCCTGCGCGATCCAGCTCTCGAAATCGTTTCGCGTGATGCGACGCTCGATCGAGATGCCGGTCTGCTCGAAGCGCAGCACCGTATCGTCGGCGCCCGACAGCGCGATCTTCGCCGCGGAGACTGCACGGTAAAGCTCGTAGCCGAGATCGTATTCGATCACGGTGAGCAGGTCCTCGAGCCGGTCGGGTTCGACCGCATCGCGGATCAGCGCCTTGAGCTCGGCCATGGTCTCGCGGCTCTTCATCAGGGAGAGCCGGTGCCACTGCGCGAAGGCCGCGTGGTAATGTGCCGGGATCGGCAGGAACTTGCCGAAGGAGCGGTACTGCGTGCCCTTGCCGAGCCGCGGCGAGATCGCATGTTCGATGATGCGGTAGTCGAAGGTGTCGCCGGCGACGCCGACACCGGCATGCGACAGCGGCGTCGCCTCCAGCCGGCCGGCCGCGCCGGGCTCGAAGCGCATCACCGAGAAGTCGCTGGTGCCGCCGCCGAAGTCGGCGACGAGCATGGTCTGCGGCCGGGTCAGCTCGCGGGCGTACCAGTAGGCGGCGCCGAGCGGCTCATAGGCAAAATCGACCTGGCTCATGCCGGCCTCGGCATAGGATGTCTGCAGGCGGCCCAGCGCGAGGTCCTCGTCTGGGCGCTCGCCGGCGAAGACCACGGGGCGCCCCGAAACGAGCGGCGTCCCGGCCAGGCCATCGAGCCCGGCGACGAGGTCGGCGAGGAAGACGCCGATCAGGTCCTCGAGCCGGAACAGCTTGCCGAAGAGCCGCGTCTCCTGGAAGGCGCGGCTGGAGAGATGCGTCTTGAGCGACTGCAGGAAGCGATGTTCGGTGGTCATGCCCAGCGCCATGTCGAGCGCATCGGGCCCGCTGACATGGGCGATGCGGGTCGCGGGCGGGCGCCCCTCGCGCCAGAACATCAGCGCCGAACGATAGGCGTCCACGGCTCCCTGCTTCGTCGCGAAGGAGCGCGTCACGACGCTCCCGTCGGCGCCGGCGAGCGCGACGACGCTGTTGGTGGTGCCGAAGTCGATGCCGATGGCGGCGGGGGTCATGGTCCGATCCTCGATCCGAAACAAAAGCCCGCGCGGATTGCTCCGCGCGGGCCGGTTGGACGATCCGGCTGCCGAAGCAGCCGAACGATCACTTCTTCTCGGTCGTCGCCTTCTTGAGGGCGGCGCCCAGGATGTCGCCGAGCGAAGCGCCGGAGTCGGCGGAGCCGTACTGCGCCATCGCCTCCTTCTCCTCGGCCATCTCCAGAGCCTTGATCGAGACCTGGATCTTGCGGGCCTTCTTGTCGAAGAGGACGACGCGGGCGTCGACCTTCTCGCCGGCGGCGAAGCGCTCGGGGCGCTGCTCCTGGCGATCGCGGGCGATCTCGGCGCGCTTGATGAAGGTGGTCATGTCGGTGCCGGCGATCTTGACGTCGAGACCGCCTTCCTTGACCTCGATCACCTCACAGGTGACGACCTGGCCCTTCTTGAACTCGCCGGCATCCACGAAGGGATCGCCGCCGAGCTGTTTCAGGCCGAGCGAGATGCGCTCCTTCTCGACGTCCACATCGAGAACGACAGCCTGCAGCATGTCGCCCTTCTTGTATTCCTCGATGACCTGCTCGCCCGGACGGTTCCAGTCGAGATCGGAGAGGTGGATCATGCCGTCGATGTCGCCTTCGAGCCCCAGGAACAGGCCGAACTCGGTCTTGTTCTTGACCTCGCCCTCGACCACCGAACCGCTCGGATGCTGCTCGGCGAAGACCTCCCACGGGTTGCGCAGGGTCTGCTTGAGGCCGAGCGAGATGCGGCGCTTGACCTGATCGACCTCGAGGATCGCGACGTCGACTTCCTGCGAGGTCGAGACGATCTTGCCGGGGTGGACGTTCTTCTTGGTCCAGGACATCTCGGAGACGTGGATGAGGCCTTCGATGCCCGGCTCCACTTCGACGAAGGCGCCGTAGTCCGTGATGTTGGTGACGCGGCCCTTGAGGCGCGCACCGACCGGGTAACGCGCCGCGATGCCATCCCACGGGTCGGCGAGCAGCTGCTTGATGCCGAGCGAGATGCGGTGCGTGTCCTGGTTGATCTTGATGATCTTGACCTTGACCGTCTGGCCGATGGTCACGACCTCGGACGGATGGTTGACGCGACGCCAGGCCATGTCGGTGACATGGAGCAGGCCGTCGATGCCGCCCAGATCCACGAAGGCACCGTATTCGGTGATGTTCTTGACGACGCCGTCGATGACCTGGCCCTCTTCGAGCGAGGCGACCAGCTCGGAACGAGCCTCGGCGCGGGTCTCTTCGAGGACGGTGCGGCGCGACACGACGATGTTGCCGCGGCGGCGATCCATCTTGAGGATCTCGAAGGGCTGCGGCTGGCCCATCAGCGGGCCGACGTCGCGGATCGGACGGATGTCGACCTGCGAGCGCGGCAGGAAGGCCACGGCGCCGTCGAGATCGACGGTGTAGCCGCCCTTGACGGTGTTGAAGATGACGCCCGAAACCTTCTCGCGGGCCTCGAAGGCCTTCTCGAGCTTGACCCAGCTCTCCTCGCGGCGCGCCTTGTCGCGCGAGATGACGGCCTCGCCGAGCGCGTTCTCGATCCGGTCCAGATAGACCTCGACCTCGTCGCCGACCTTGATGTCCTGGTCACGGCCGGGACCGTTGAATTCCTTGAGCGCGACGCGCCCTTCCGTCTTCAGGCCGACGTCGATGATCGCCATATCCTTCTCGATGGCGACGACCTTGCCCTTGATGACGGAACCTTCGAGGGCCTCGTTACGGTTGAACGATTCCTCGAGAAGGGCGGCGAAATCCTCGCGGCCCGAAAAGCTTTCTACGGCTGACATGTATGCTCCTGACGCCGGCCGCGTCTCCCGCGGATGTCCGGCAAGCGCCCGTTTGGGTTGGTGTTGCAGGCCGGATGCTCCCGTCGGCGCCTCGTCGAGAGGCTCGCCGCCAGGCCCGCGCACGAGGCGCCGGACCGGCGGACGGCGCCAAACCGCCGGTTCCGCATCCGCATCCGAACGGTCCGCCCCAAACACGAAACGGGAGCCGGCCGGAAAGGCCGCCCCCGGCTGTGATCGATCACGGCCCTTCGGACAGGCGCGATGTAGTGGAAATCTGGTGACGGGGCAAGGGCGGACGCCGCCAAGAGGGTCCGTCAGGCTTCCGCCAGCCAATTCTCGACCGCGAGACCGGGAATGTCGCGGAAGTCGCGCTGGTTGTTGGTGACGAGGGTGGCGCCGAGGCTGATGGCATGCCCGGCGATCATGCGATCGAAGTCGCGGCCCCGGACCCAACCTTGCACCGACAGTACCGCGCCATACGCCTCGGCCTGAGCCTTGCCGAAAGCCACGATGGGCAGGTTTGCCAGTAGCTTCTCCAGCCGCGCGCGGCGGCCCAGCGCATCGGGATCGGTCGATCTGAGCCCTCTCTGGAGCTCGGCGACGCTCAGAGCCGACACCAGCACGGCGCCCTCGTGCTCCATCATTTTCCTCAAAACGGACCTCACGCCGTCGCGGGCATCGATAACGACGTTGGTGTCGAGGAGAAAGGCCACGCTCAATATCGCTCCCGCTCGGGAAGCTCGATCCGTTCAAGCGGCCCGGAAGGCGGGAGCGGCGGGGCCGCGAGAAGTTCTTCCAGAACCTGGCGGAGGCCTTCGCTCTTCGGCAAGATCGTCAACACGTCGCCATGCCGGGTGATCGTCAGTTCCTGACCATCCTCGAACGCCATTTCGGCAGGAATGCGCACAGCCTGGCTATTGCCGGATTTGAAGGCGCGGGTCGTGGCCATCGGCTTCCTCCTGCAAGAAGATCATGCTCTGATTGAAGATGTGGCCAGCACGCTCCGCCATGTCAATCCTCGTATATACATCAGATGGCCATGCCCGACGATCCCGAAACGCCCCCGGAAACGAAGCTGACCCGGACCAAGCAGGCCTGGGCGCAGACGGGCAAGTTCATCACCGGCCGCGTCGCGCGGCCTGAAAACGAGCGGTTGCCGCCCGGCCAGCATCTGGTGAAGGACTGGCCCGTGCTCGATCTCGGCCTGCAGCCCGCGATCGCCCTTTCCAGCTGGACGCTCGACATCGACGGGCTGGTCGACCACTCCCTGCACTGGCGCTGGGATGATCTCATGGCTCAACCGCAGGCGACGGAGGTCTCCGACATCCACTGCGTCACGACCTGGTCGCGCTACGACAACCGCTGGGACGGGGTTGCGACGCGCACCGTCCTCGATCTCGCGCACCCCAGGCCCGAGGCCGGCTTCGTCGTGCTGCACAGCTATGACGGCTACACCACCAATCTGACGCTGGCCGATTTTGCCAGCGAGGACGCCATCCTCGCCCATTCCTGGGAGGGCAAACCGATCTCCGCCGAGCATGGCGGGCCGCTTCGCCTCGTGCTTCCGAAGCTCTACTTCTGGAAGAGCGCCAAATGGCTGAAGCGGATCGAGTTCACGGCCGAGAATCGCCCCGGCTTCTGGGAGGTGCGCGGCTATCACGATCGTGGCGATCCGTGGACCGAGCAGCGCTATAGCGACGACTGAGGCATCGTCGACCGGAGGGCGTCAGAACTCCGACCAGCCCGTCTCTGCGGCACGGCGCGTGGTCGCAGCAGCAGCGGGCAGCCTTGGGGGCGCGGCCCGGGTCGCAGCAGCCCGCACAGGCGTTATGTGAGGAGCCATCTCGCGCAGTTCGGCGCGAATGCACGCGTCGAGGGTGCGGGTGGGCGCACCAATGATCGAAAAGCGCTCGACCATCCTGCGCAGCTCGTCGGTCGCCTGTTGTAGCTCGCGTGCGACGCCGGCGCTCTGCTCGGCCATAGAGGAATTGCGCTGGGTCATGTCGTCCATCTGGGCGACCACCTTAGCGACCTCCCCGATGCCATTGGCCTGCTCGGTCGAGGCGCTGGAGATATCGGCCAGTGCCGCGGCGACACTGGTCGAGGACTCGACGATTTCGGCCAGCGCCGCGCCGGCGTCCTTGACCAGGCGCACACCGGTGGCGACCTGCTGCGTCGAGTTCGAGATCAGAGCCTTGATGTCGTTGGCGGCGTCGCTGGAGCGTTGCGCCAAGGCCCGCACCTCGGAGGCGACCACCGCGAAGCCCTTGCCGGCATCGCCCGCCCGGGCCGCCTCGACCGCCGCATTGAGCGCGAGCAGGTTGGTCTGGAATGCGATGTTGTCGATGACCGTGATGATCTCGGCGATGTCGCCTGAGGCTTTCTCGATGCGCTCCATCGCGCCAACCGCCTCGCCGACGATGCCACCGCCGCGATTGGCGATGCCGTTGGCCGCTTCGCCGAGGCTGGTGGCCTCGCGGGCGCGACCGGCGCTGCGCTTGACCGAGGCCGAGAGCGTGTCGGTCGTCGCGGCCGCTTCCTGGAGGCAGTCGGCCTGGGCCTCGGCCTGCTGTGCGAGTTCGCGGCTCCCATGGCCGATCCGGTCCGCCCCGACGATGATGTCCTGAGAAATGGTCGTGACGGTCGCGATGATCTGGGCAACCGCATCCACCAGTTCGTTTACGCCCCCGCAGAGTTCGGCGATCTCGCCCGACATGCCCGCTAGCGAAATCCGGCGCGTCAGATTTCCCGCCATGGCAGCCTGAACCACGCCACGCGTATCGGCCACGGCGGCACGCAGGGCCAGCTGAACCTGCTTGTTGGCGGTGATGTCGGTCGCGAATTTCACGATCTTGCAGGGCTGGCCCATGGCATCGAAGATCGGGTTGTACGTCGCCTGGAGCCAGATCTCCCGGCCGCCCCGGCCGAGCCGGCGATACTGCCCTTCATCAAATTCGCCGCGTCCTAGCTTCTCCCAGAAGCAGCGATAGGCCTCACTGCCCTGCTCGGCAGGATCGACGAAGAGGCGGTGATGCTTGCCTTTGATCTCGGCCAGGCTGTAGCCGACAGCCGAGAGGAAGTTGTCGTTCGCATCGAGAATATGGCCGGAGAGGTCGAACTCGATCACGGCCTGCGACTTTCGGATAGCGGCGATCTGGCCTTCGAGATTGGCCATCGCCTCGCGCCGCGCGGTGATGTCGCTGGCGAATTTGACGACCTTCACCGGCTTTCCACTGCCGTCTAGGATTGGCGTGTAGTTCGCCAGCAGCCAGATCCGGCGCCCCCCCTTCGCGATGCGCAGGCACGGGATCTCGATGCACTCGCCTCGATTCAGCCGGTCCCAGAAGGCCGCGTAATCTCTCGATTCCCGCTCGACCTCGTCGACGAACATGCGGTGATGCTGACCGACCACCTCGTCCCTGGAGTAGCCCACGGCCTTCAGGAAGTTCTCGTTGGCGTCCAGAATCGTACCGTCGAGCCGGAACTCGATCACGGCTTGCGAGCGCCGAATGGCGGCCCATTCACCTGCCTGGGTCCCGGTGCGGCGAAAAAAGGGGATTGTCATGGCTTGGATCACGCAGAAGGTAAGACGAGTTGACAGCCTTCCTGTCAGCTTGACGCAACGACAGTTAAGAAGCCTTTACAATCCACATCAGGGTTCTGGATTTTTATCCGCCGCGTGGTCGTCAGCGGTGCGGTTCCCGTCTGGCCGCTTTCCCGCCAGCCGCCTTCGTGCCACGCTGCGGCGGTCTCGCCTGCGCTTGAGGAGCACGCCATGGGCTGGGTTGTCTTAGGGCTGATCGCCGCGATCGCCGTCTACCTGATCATGACCTATAACGGCCTCGTGGCGATGCGGCAGCGCGTCAACCAGGCTTTCGCCGACATCGATGTGCAGCTGAAACAGCGCCACGACCTGATCCCCAATCTCGTCGAGACGGTGAAGGGCTACGCCACGCACGAGAAGACGACGCTCGATGCGGTGATTTCCGCGCGCAACGCCGCGCAGGGCGCGACGAGCGTCCATGACAAGGCGGCGGCCGAGCAGCAATTGTCCGGCGCGGTCGGGCGGCTGCTGGCGCTGGGCGAGGCCTATCCCGATCTCAAGGCGAGCGCGAACTTCCAGCAACTCCAGGTCGATCTCGGCAATGTCGAGGACAAGCTCGCCGCGGCGCGGCGCTTCTTCAACAACGCCGTCAGCGAGTTTAACGCCGCGATCCAGGCCTTCCCGGCCGTGCTGTTCGCGCCGCAGATGGGGTTCAGCCAGCGCGAATTCTTCGATGTCGGCGAAACCACGCGCGCTCAGATCGAGGTGGCGCCGAGCGTGAAGTTCTGAAGCGGCGCCGCAGGCGGCGAACGGGGCGGCTGCGATGCTGGGCCAGGCCTTCGGGCTCTACAGCCACATGCGCAACAACCGGATCAGGTCCGGCTTCCTGATCGCCGGGCTGTTCGCCCTCGTCTATGTCACGGTCTGGGGCCTGCTGCTGGTGGGCTATGGCTATGGCGGTGTGCCGCGCGGAACCACCGCCTATGCCGAGGCCGGGCGGACCTTCTGGCGCTGGCTGCCCTTCACCACGCTCGCGGCCGGCGCCTGGGTCTTCATCGGCTTTCGCATCAATGTCGGGCTGATCGGCGCGATGGCGGGAGCCAAGGGGCTGACGCGGGACGACAACCCCAAGCTCTACCGAATGCTGGAAAATCTCTGCATCTCGCGCGGGCTGACCGTCCCCAAGCTCGCCATCGTCGAGAGCGAGGCGCTCAACGCCTTCGCGAGCGGCGTCAACGACAAACAGTTCACGGTCACGGTGACGAGCGGCCTGCTGGCGCATCTCAACGATGCCGAGGTCGAGGCCGTGCTGGCGCATGAGCTGACCCATATCCGCAATGGCGACGTCCGCCTGATGATCATCGCCGTCGTGATCGCGGGTGTCATCTCGCTGGTCGGGGAAATCGTCTTCCGCGGGCTGTCGCGCAGCCGCATCCGGATGTCGTCCGACGATGCGAAGAAGGGCAGCGGCGTCGCGATCCTGATCGGCTTCGCCGTGATCGCGCTGTCCTGGTTCCTGGCCGTGGTGATCCGGCTCTCGCTCTCGCGCTCGCGCGAGTATCTGGCCGATGCAGGGGCGGTCGAGTTGACCAAGAACCCGGATGCGATGATCTCGGCCCTGCTCAAGATCGCCGGCCGCGCGGACATCGAGGGCGTGCCGTCCGGCGTGATGGACATGTGTTTCGAGAACGACCCCGACGATTTCGCCGACCTGTTCTCGACCCATCCCTCGGTGACGAAGCGTGTTCAAGCGCTGATCCAGACCGCCGGAGGGCGCATGCCGGCGATGCCGCCGCAGCCGCCGCGCGTGGCGGAGCGCCAGGATCTGCCGACGATGGTCGCGGAATCGGCCGCAGGTGTCGATCCGGCCGCCCGGGGTCCCTGGGCGCGGCCGCCCGGAGGCGGAAGCGCCAGTCCCTGAGCCAAGGGCCTCAGCGGCCGTGGCGCGACCAGTCGAGCGCTTCCTCCAGACGATCGTCGCCCCAGAAGATCTCACCATCCTCCGTGACGAAGGTCGGCGCGCCGAAGATGCCGAGCGATTTGGCGTACTCGATCTCGGCCCGCAGGCGGCCCTTGACCTCCTCGCTGCGGGACGCGGCGTAGGCAGTGCCCGGATCGGCCCCGGCCTCCTTCAGCGCCGCATTCAGAACCGCCTCCTCCGCGATGTTGCGGCCTTCGCCGAAGCCGGCCCGGAACAGCGCTTTCGAGAAGGCGGGCAGCCAACCCGCCTCGCGGCCGGCCAAAGCGAGCCGGGCGGCGATCAGAGAATTCTGCGGAAACGTCTCGGGCCTGACGAGGGGGAGCCCTATCCGGCCGGCCCGGCGCTCCACGTCCCGCCACATGTAGCGGCCCTTGCTCGGATAGAGCGCGAAGGGCGAGGTCGACCAGCCCTGGGCGGCGAAGATCGGGCCGAGCAGGAAAGGGCGCCAGCGGAGACTGACGCCAGCAGCGTCCGCCAGCGGCTCGATCCTCGATGCGCTCAGAAAGGAATAGGGCGATGCGAACTCATACCAGAAGTCCAGAACAGGACGGTTCGGCATTCGGCCTCCGGAGCAGTCAGTTCGGTGTGGCGTCGCGCCTCGGCAAGGTGAGCCTCCGGCGGCGCGACTGCAAGACAAGGCGCGATGCCCAAGCGTCATCCACCCGAGTCATCAACACCCATCCATCAGGCGAGGACGCGCGACCGATCAAAAGGTTCCGATTGCGTCGCCCCCGACGCTGGGATAGTGCGCCATTGCGTTCGAAAAGCGGCTTTCGCGGCCGCCAAGCCGCAGCAGCAGGATGATGACCCAGATGACCGAGAAAAGTGTGAAGAAGGTCGTGCTCGCCTATTCCGGAGGGCTCGACACCTCGATCATCCTGAAGTGGCTGCAGACGACATATGGCTGCGAGGTCATCACCTTCACCGCCGATCTCGGCCAGGGCGAGGAGCTCGGCCCGGCGCGCGACAAGGCGCTGCTGCTCGGGATCAAGCCGGAGAACATCTTCATCGAGGATCTCCGCGAGGAGTTCGTCCGCGACTACGTCTTCCCGATGTTCCGCGCCAATGCCGCCTATGAGGGCGTCTATCTGCTCGGCACCTCGATCGCGCGGCCGCTGATCGGCAAGAAGCTCATCGAGATCGCCGAGCGGCTCGGTGCCGACGCCATCTCCCATGGCGCCACCGGCAAGGGCAACGACCAGGTGCGCTTCGAGCTGACGGCCTATGCGCTGAAGCCCGACGTCGTCGTGATCGCGCCCTGGCGCGAATGGGATCTGCGCTCGCGCGAGCAGCTGATCGCCTTCGCCGAGCAGCACCAGATCCCGATCGCCAAGGACAAGCGCGGCGAGGCGCCGTTCTCGGTCGACGCCAACCTGCTGCACGCCTCCTCCGAGGGCAAGGTGCTCGAGGATCCCGCGCAGGAAGTGCCCGATTACGTCTATTCCCGCACGATCTCGCCCGAGGACGCGCCCGACAGGCCGACCATCGTCAGCATCGACTTCGAGACCGGCGACGCCTGCGCGATCGACGGCGTGAAGATGTCGCCGGCGACGCTGCTCGCCAAGCTGAACGAACTCGGCCGCGACAACGGCATCGGCCGGCTCGACCTGGTCGAGAACCGCTTCGTCGGCATGAAGTCGCGCGGCATGTACGAGACGCCCGGCGGCACGATCCTGGCCGTCGCGCATCGCGCCATCGAGTCGATCACGCTTGACCGCGGCGCGGCCCATCTCAAAGACCAGATCATGCCGCAATATGCGGAGCTGATCTATAACGGCTTCTGGTTCTCGCCGGAGCGCGAGATGCTGCAGGCGCTGATCGACAAGAGCCAGGAGTTCGTCACCGGCCAGGTCCGCCTCAAGCTGTACAAGGGCGGCGTCCACGTCATCGGCCGCTCTAGCCCCTATTCGCTTTACGATCAGGACCTCGTCACCTTCGAGGAAGGCGCCGTCGCCTATGATCATCGCGATGCGGCCGGCTTCATCAAGCTGAATGCGCTGCGCCTGCGCACGCTCGGCCAGCGCAAGAAGAAGCTCGGCCTCTGAGCCGGGCGACGGGACGTCGACACCGCGATCAAGGGCCGCCTTTCAGGCGGCCCTTTTCGTTTCCGCCCGCGTTTCCAGCACGGCCGGGTAATGCGTCTCCGCCCATTCGACGAGGCCGAGCAGCGGGCCGGCGAAGCTGCGCCCGAGCGGGGTCAACGAGTAGGTCACGCTGGGCGGGACGGTGGGTTGCACGTCGCGATGGACGAGGCCGTCCGCTTCCAGGGTTCGCAAGGTCTGCGTCAGCATCCGCTTGGAGATGTCCGGAATCTGGCGGTGCAGCGCGCTGAAGCGCTTCGGCCCGGCCGCGAGGCTGCAGATCAGAAGCGTCGACCAGCGGTCGCCCAGCTTGTCCAGCAGCCCCCTCACCGGACAGCGGTCCGGATCGAGCTGCAGGGTCCGCCAGAGTTCGAACTTGGCGCCCAGCGCCGCGCAAGCATCCATCGGGTTCCTCCACGGTAACCTGGTGACGCGAAAGTGCCGTCTTTCGCCGGCCCCACCAAGTCTCTATCTGAGACCGAGCTACCACATGAGACCGGAGTATTCCATGTCCAATCCCCGTTATGCCGTCACCGGCGCCAGCGGCCAGCTCGGCCGCCTCGTCGTCGCGGCGCTGGTCGCGCGGGTCGGCGCGGCCTCCGTCGCAGCCATCATCCGCGATCCCGCCAAGGCGGCCGGGCTGTTCCCCGAGGGCGTCAGCGTCCGCAGGGGCGACTATGACAAGCCGCAGGAACTGGCCTCAGCCTTCGACGGCATCGAGCGCGTCCTGCTGATCTCGTCGAACGCCGTTGGCCAGCGCATCCCGCAGCATCGTAACCCGATCGCCGCAGCCAAGGAGGCCGGCGTGTCGAGGATCGCTTACACCAGCGTCCTGCGCGCGGACACGTCTCCGCTGGGCCTCGCCGAGGACCACCGCCAGACCGAGGCGGCCATTGCCGCGTCCGGGCTACCGCACAGCCTGCTGCGCAATGGCTGGTACACCGAGAACTACACCGCCTCGATCCCACCGGCTCTCGCGCATGGCGCCTTCATCGGCAGCGCGGGAGCCGGCCGGATCGCGAGCGCGGCACGGAGCGATTATGCGGAAGCGGCAGCCGTCGCGCTCGTCTCCGACGATGCGCCGCGCGTCGTGCACGAATTGGCTGGCGACAGCTCCTATTCGCTGGCCGAATTCGCCGCTGAACTCTCCCGCCAGGCGGGCAAGACCATTCCCTATGTCGATATGCCGGAGGCCCAGTATCGAGGCGCGCTTCTGGGCGCCGGACTGCCCGAGCCTCTGGCGGCGCTGATCGCCGATTCCGATGCGGCGGCGGCCAAGGGCGCTCTCGACGACGGCACGCGGACGCTATCGCGGCTCATCGGCAGACCAACAACGCCTTTCGCCACGACGATCGCGGATGCGCTCCGGGGCTGAAGCCGAACCAAACGGTCTCTCGGGCGTTGGAAGCGACCCGCTCCCGAGAGGCCCTGTCATGATCCGCCTGCTGCCGACCACCCTCCTCGCCGCTGCCCTGCTTGCCGCGACGGCGCAAGCCCAGACCGCGGGACCGACCTCGGGCGCGCCGGCCGAAAAGCCGGCCTCACCCGCGGTTGCGCTTTGCAAGAATGCGGCACTCCACACGCTTTCGGCGCGAGAGCCTGAGATCAAGGACATCTATGTCGACGAGGATGGCGCGACGATCGCCGTCTCGGAGACGAAGGTCGAAGATATCCCCGTTACGCGCATCATCATGGCCGAGGCCTATCTGCGGACCGACCGTTCGGACAAGCCCCGGCGCTTCCTCTGCCTGCTCGGCGAGAAGGACAAGGTGCTGCTGACCTTCTTCACCGCCCGCTGAGGGCGGCGGCTCCGCATCAGGCGGAGGGCTCGTCGACGACGCGCGTCGCCGGCCGGTCACGCCCGTCGGCAACCTCCTCGTGCCAGCGGCCCTGCTCGTCCTGATAGACGATTCCGTCCGTCGTGCCGGCGAGGGTCTGGCGCGCGGCCGCGTCATTCGCCGCCTTCAGCGCAGCGTCGTGGGATGGATAGGTTTCCGAGAGCACATCCCGGACCTTGTAGGCCCAGCCGCCGTCATGCTCGACGACTTCATATCTGACCGTGACCATCGCAGCTCTCCTGATTGCGGGAGAGCAACCCGACGGAGCCGGCGCGGGTTCCGTCAGTCGCCCTGATCGGCGGCGCGCAGCCCGTCCAGCACCGGCATCGAGGTGATGTGGTAGCCGGCATCGACATGGTGGACGTCGCCGGTCACCCCACCCGAGAGGTCGGACAGGTAATACAGCGCCGAGCCGCCGATCTCCTCCAGCGAGACCGACTTCCGCAGCGGCGAGTTCGCGCGCTGCCAGGAATACATCGCACGCGCGTCCGAGATGCCCGCGCCGGCGAGTGTCCGCACCGGCCCGGGCGAGAGCGCGTTCACGCGGATGCCGCGCGGGCCGTAGTCGCCGGCGAGATAGCGCACGCTGGCCTCCAGCGCCGCCTTGGCCACGCCCATCACGTTGTAGTTCGGCATGATCCGGGTCGAGCCGCCATAGGTCAGCGTGATCATGCTGCCGCCCTTCGGCATGCGCTCGGCGGCCCGCTTCGCCACCTCGGTGAAGGAGAAGCAGGAGATCACCATGGTCCGCGAGAAATTCTCGCGGCTGGTGTCGGCATAGAGCCCCTTGAGCTCGTTCTTGTCGGAGAAGCCGATGGCGTGGACGATGAAGTCCAGCGTGTTACGCTCGGGATCGCCGCCCCAGGCTTCGTCGATCGCGGCGAAGGTCGCGTCCACCGTCGCGATGTCCTCGACATCGCAGGGCAGGACGAGGGTCGAGCCGACGCTGTCGGCCAGTGGCTTCACGCGCTTGCCGAGCGCTTCGCCCTGATAGGTGAAAGCCATCTCGGCGCCGTGGGCCTTCAGGGTGCGCGCGATGCCCCAGGCGATCGAGTTCTGGTTGGCGACGCCCATGACGAGGCCGCGCTTGTTGTGCATCAGGGGGAGCATGGGGACCGTTCGGTTCTGGCGTCAGGAGCAAGGGAGAGCGGAAGGCAGGTCGGTCTGGCTGAAGTCGTTACCTTTGAAGAGGATCGATGCTCCGGCGAGTTGCGCCGCGGCATAGGCGAAGCAATCGCCCATGTTGAGCGCAGCCGGGTGCCGGCCTTTGCCGAAGCGGTCGAACGCAGCGAGTGCGCCATCGGCATGCGCAGCTTCGTGAGGCGCGACACTGATCGCGCCTCGTGCCAGAAACTCCAGCACCGTTGCCTTGGCCAGATCGACTGCAATGCCGCGCACCCGCACCAGGGCGACGGTCGCCTCATAGATCGCCAGCGGCGAGGTGAAACGCCGATCCGGGCCTGTCAACGGCGTCCCGAACTGTTCGAAACCAGCCTCTTCGAGAAGCACGGCGACAATGACCGAGGCATCGACATACATGCTAAATGTCGCCCGACAGCTCGTCGTAGAACGCCTTATCAGCCTTCAATCCGGTTTTGGGGTAAGCCGCGACGCGCTGCTGCAAATCCCGTATCCGCTCCAGAAACGGAACGCTCTGGTCCATTTGACGAAGCTCGTTCTGAACGGCCTGCTTCACCGCGTCAGTCAGGCTGACGCCTTTACGCGCCGCCAGTTCCCGCACGGCACGGTCGGCCTCTGGATCGCGAATGTGAAAAGCCATCCCGGCGCCTCCGCCTAGACGAGGCTTATAACCGTCTAGACACAACCCGTCACGCTACAAGTGCTTCGTCACCGCCGCGGCCGTGTCCTTGGACGAGGCCAGCGGCACGATCTCGAAGCGGGCGAGATCGCCCCAGGCCAGCACCCATTCCTGCAGCTTGGTGACGTCGTCGCACTGCATCACCTGGAAGCAGCGCGCGAAATCGGCGGAGATCCAGCTGTCGACATAGGTCAGGCCGTCCGGCATCATCCGGCCCTTCTCGTGGAAGCGGGCATAGATTTCCTTCACCCGCGCCTGGTCGAAATGCTCGATCACCATGAAGAGCATCGGCTGGTCCCTCAGGCTTCGAGCTTCTTCATCACGATGGTGGCGTTGGTGCCGCCGAAGCCGAAGGAATTCGAGAGCACACAGCCGAGCCCGGCATTGTCGATGCGCTTGCGCACGATCGGCATATCGGCAAAAGCCGGATCGAGCTCGTCGATATGGGCGCTCTCGCAGATGAAGTCGTTGTTCAGCATCAGCAGCGAGTAGATCGCCTCCTGCACGCCGGTGGCGCCGAGCGAATGGCCGGTCAGCGACTTGGTCGCGGAGATCGGCGGGCTCTTCTCGCCGGCGCCGAAGACCTCGCGGATCGCCTCGATCTCTTTGGCGTCGCCGACCGGCGTCGAGGTGCCGTGCGGGTTGATGTAGTCGACCTTCGCGTTGACGCCCTGCAGCGCCATCTTCATGCAGCGCACGGCGCCCTCGCCCGACGGCGCGACCATGTCGTAGCCGTCCGAGGTCGCACCATAGCCGACGATCTCGCCATAAATCTTCGCGCCGCGCGCTTTCGCGTGCTCGAGTTCTTCCAGCACGACGACGCCGGCGCCGCCCGCGATGACGAAGCCGTCGCGGTTGAGGTCATAGGCGCGCGAGGCGCGCGAGGCGGTGTCGTTATAGTCGGTCGACATGGCGCCCATCGCGTCGAACAGGACGGAGAGCGTCCAGTCCAGCTCCTCGCAGCCGCCGGCGAAGACGACGTCCTGCTTGCCCCACTGGATCAGCTCATAGGCGTTGCCGATGCAGTGGTTGGAGGTCGCGCAGGCCGAGGAGATCGAATAATTGACGCCCTTGATCTTGAACCAGGTCGCCAGCGTGGCGGAGGCGGTCGACGACATGCCCTTGGGCACGGCGAAGGGACCGACCTTCTTGGAAGAGCCGCTTTCGCGCGCCTTGTCATAGGCGTCGATCAGGGCGCGGGTCGAGGGACCGCCGGAGCCCATGACGATGCCCGTGCGCTCGTGGCTGATCTCTTTCTCCTCGAGACCGGCGTCGGCGATGGCCTGCTCCATCGCGACCTGGTTCCAGGCCGAACCGCCGCCGTGGAAGCGCATGGCGCGGCGGTCGAGGACGGTCGAGGGGTCGAGAGTCGGCACGCCGGCGACGCGGCTGCGGAAACCATGCTCCGCGAAATCCGGCATGAAGGAGATGCCGGATTTCGCCTCGTGCAGCGAGGCCAGCACTTCCTGCGTATTGTTGCCGATGGACGAGACGATGCCCATCCCGGTGACCACCACGCGTCTCATGCTCTCTATCTCCGGCTTTATCGCGCCTGTGCCGGACGGATCGGGGCCCGGCGCGCATTCGTCGATCCCGCGCACATGGACCGCGCGGCTGGCGCGCGCAAGGTCGCGGCGCGCTTTTCCCCCAAAGACGCTCCCGTCAATCACCGCGCCGGCGGGGTGACCAGCGCGATCGGGAAGTTCAGGCCGCCTCGGGCTTGAACAGGCCGACGCGCATGTCGCTGACCGTGTAGATGCGCTTGCCGTCGGCCTCCAGCCAGCCATCGGCGATGCCGAGCACGAGCTTGGACTTGAACACGCGCTTGAAATCGACGCCGTAGACGACCTGCTTGACGGATGGCAGAACCTGGTCGGCGAACTTGACCTCGCCGACGCCGAGCGCCCGCCCGCGGCCGGGCAGACCGAGCCAGCCGAGGAAGAAGCCCGTAAGCTGCCAGAGCGCGTCGAGGCCGAGGCAGCCCGGCATCACCGGATCGCCCTTGAAATGGCAATCGAAGAACCAGAGGTCCGGCTTGATGTCGAACTCGGCCCGGACGAGGCCCTTGCCGTGCTCGCCGCCTTCTTCCGAGATCTGGGTGATGCGGTCGAACATCAGCATGGGCGGCAGCGGCAGTTGCGCATTGCCCGGCCCGAACAGCTCCCCACGGCCACAGGCGAGGATCTCCTCGTAGCTGAAAGACGATTGCCGCTGCATATCCCGTGTCGCTCCATACCGGCCGCCTCCGGGCGACCCTCCGTCCGTGCCTAACACGCCGTCGCGCCCAAACGAAAGGGCGGATGGATCGCGCGCCCCAGCCGCCCCTCCGGCGTGGAGTGCTTGCGAGCCCGGCCGCGAAAGATTACATCCGTTCTCAACAAGCAGGTGGACATGCGTTCCATCTCCGAGGGAGCTTCGCCGGCGGCAATGAGCGATCTGATTTCCCAGGATGCGGGCTATGGATCGAGCGTTCGCAAGGGCTGCCCGTTTCATGACATCCGACAGCGGCTGCGCCGTGTCGGCCTGCGGCCGACACGGCAGCGCGTTTCGCTGGGCTGGGTCCTGTTCGCCCGGGGCGATCGGCACATCAGTGCCGAGATGCTCTATGAAGAGGCGATGAAGGAAAAGATCCCGGTCTCGCTGGCGACGATCTACAACACGCTGCACCAGTTTACTCAGGCCGGGCTCCTGCGCGAACTCGCGATCGACGGGGCCAAGACCTTCTTCGATACCGACAGCAGCGAGCATCATCACTTCGTCGTGGACGGCGAGAACACCGTCATCGACATCCCGGCCGAGGCGGTCGACGTCGCGGCCCTGCCGGAGCCGCCAACGGGCTACGAGATCGCGCGTGTCGACGTGGTCGTGCGCCTGCGCAAGATCGAGGCGGCCGAGGGCTGAGGCCCCCCGCCGCTCAGTCGACCTTTTCGTTGGGATAGACGCCCCAGAGACGGTCCTGGCGCAGATAGCCCTGTGTGTCGCCGACGCTGATCCGGCACCAGCTGCCCGCGCAGGACAGGACGTTGGCGATCACGCCCGATTCCAGCCGCGCCACTACAGCCGCATTCTCCTCGGCCTCGCGCCGCAGCGGGAAGGTCTCGCCCTTGGTCTTGGACCATGGCGCGACGAGGGCCGTGCGGCGGCCCGAGAGCAGGCTGTGCAACACCCAGCCTTCCGAGCCATCCGCATCGCGCACGCGCCGCCAGGTCTCGAATTCCGCGACGATCTCGACCGGCAGCCCGGCACGCTGATAGACCCAGCGGGTGCGGTGTTCCTTCGAGGGGCCCTCACGGAGATTGACCCGGTCGGTCTTGAGGCTGACATAGCGCGGCACCGGCAGGCCTGTGACCGACCCCGCCTGCATGTCCTGGGCGTTCGCCAGAGGGGCCGCCGCCATTGCCGCCAGCAAGACCAGCCCCGCCAGAACGCTCCGCCTCGCCGCCGCCATCCGTCCTGTCTCCATCCATTCGCCGGGCCTTGGGCCGGGGGACCCCCGGCGAAGGGTCATGTTGTCATCCGCCGTCACGCCACTTAGAGAACGGGCGAAGCCGAGCGTTCCGCCGCCTCATTCCTGAAGCCCCGCGGTTAATGGGGGGTTGAGGCCAAAAGGCGGCGGGAGACTGCGGCAGCGGAGGAGGAGGCGTCCATGTCGAAGAAGAAGCCGCTCGTCGTCGTCACCCGCAAGCTGCCCGCCGTGGTGGAAACGCGGATGCGCGAACTCTTCGACGCGCGCCTCAACATCGACGACACGCCGATGTCGCAGGCCGCCCTGGTCGAGGCGGTGAAGACGGCCGATGTTCTCGTGCCGACCGTGACCGACCGGATCGATGCGAAGGTGATCGCGCAGGCCGGCGACCAGTTGCGGCTGATCGCGAACTTCGGCAACGGCGTCGACAACATCGACGTCGCCAGCGCGGTGCAGCGCGGCATCACCGTGACGAACACGCCAGGCGTCCTTACCGACGACACCGCCGACATGACTATCGCGCTTATCCTCGCTGTCGCGCGGCGGATCGCCGAGGGCGCGCGCGTCATCCCCGACGACGACTGGGCCGGATGGTCGCCGACCTGGATGCTGGGACGGCGCATCACGGGCAAGCGGCTCGGCATCGTCGGCATGGGCCGGATCGGCCAGGCCGTCGCACGGCGCGCGGCCGCCTTCGGGCTCTCGATCCATTACCACAACCGCCGGAGGCTGGATTCCCGGATCGAGGAGAAGCTCGACGCGACCTATTGGGATTCGCTCGACCAGATGCTGGCGCGCATGGACATCGTCTCGGTCAACTGCCCGCATACGCCGGCGACCTATCACCTGCTGTCGGCCCGCCGGCTCAAGCTGCTGAAGCCTGACGCGATCCTGGTCAACACGGCGCGCGGCGAAATCGTCGACGAGACGGCGCTGGCGCGGATGCTGGAGGCCGGCGAACTGGCCGGGGCCGGTCTCGACGTCTATGAGAGCGAGCCGGCCGTCAATCCGCGGCTGCTGAAGCTCGCCCGCCAGCACCGCGTCGTGGTGCTGCCGCATATGGGCTCGGCGACCCATGAGGGCCGCGCCGACATGGGCGAGAAGGTCATCGTCAACATCAAGACCTTCATGGACGGGCACAAGCCGCCGGACCGCGTGCTGCCCAGCATGCTCTGACGGTGGCAGCCGGGCTGCTCAGGCCCGCAGCTCCGCCACCAGCCGAGGCCATTGCGCGAAATCGTCGATCACCGCGAAAGCGCCGGCTTCGGCCAGGCGCCGGGCGCTGCGCGCCTTGTCATGAGCGACGCCGGTGAAGCCGACGACGCGCATGCCCGCCGCCAGCGCGGCCCGCACGCCCGGCACCGAATCCTCGATCACCAGACAGTCTTCCGGCGCCGCCACCATGCTCGCCGCGGCGTGCAGAAACACGTCGGGATGCGGCTTGCCGCGTGCCACCTGCGAGGCGGAGAAGATGTGCGGATCGAACAGTTCGATCAGCCCGGTGATGGCGAGGTTGCGCCGCAGCGGCGCGAGACTGGTCGAGGAGGCGACGCAGCGACGGCCGCCGATGGCCGTCACGGCCTCGCGCACGCCGGGCAGCGCGCGCAGTTCGCTCTCGAGACGCAGCGCCACCGCATCCTCGATCGTCTGTTCGAAGTCAGCGGGCAGCGGGCGACCATGCGCCGCCTCGATGATCTTGATGCCCTCGGACCAGGGGATGCCGACGATGCTGTCGACATAGTGGTCGAGCGTCCAGCTGGTCAGGCCGAGCGCATGGCAGGCGGCGAGACTGACCTCCCCATAGAGCGTCTCGGTGTCGATCAGCGTGCCGTCGCAGTCGTAGATGACGAGATCGGGCATGCCGGCCGGCCGTCCGGCAGTGCTCACTCAGCCCGCGCCGTGTCGAACTGCCCGGTCTTGCGGAAGCGCCAGAGATAGGAGGGAACGATCGCCTCGACCGAGACGGGAGCGATGCCGAGCCCTTCGAAGCTGCGCCCCTCGGCGACGGCAGCCGCCGAGACGACATTGTCGCTCTCCAGCAGCGTCACCTGATCGCGAGTCAGCTTGATCGCATCCGGAAGCAGGCCGAGCGTCAGCGTGTCGACGATTTCGAAGACGCCCGCCTGGATGCGGGCCAATGGGAAGGGCAGCGGCAGCAGAAGGCGCTTGCGGTCGATAACCTCGCAAATATAGGCGAGGAGTTCGCGGAAGCTCTTCACCTCCGGCCCCCCGAGTTCGTAGATCCGACCACCGGTCACGACACCATCAACGCCGCGCGCCACAGCCTCTGCGACGTCGCCGACGAAGACGGGCTGGAAGCGGGTGTCGCCGCCGCCGACGAGGGGCAGCGCCGGGAGCATCCGGGCCAGCGCGGCGAAGCGATTGAAGAACCCGTCTTCCGGACCGAAGACGATCGAGGGCCGCAGGATCACGGCGCCCTGCACCGCCGCCAGCACCGCGGCCTCGCCTTCGGCCTTGCTGCGGGCATAGAGCGACTTGGAGCCCGCGTCAGCGCCAATGGCCGAGATATGAACCAGCCGGGCGATGCCGGCCGCCGCGCAGGCCTGCGCGATCACCCGGGCGCCGTTCGCCTGGACCGCGGCGAAGTTCTGGCGGCCGCCTTCCTGAAGGATGCCGACGAGATTGACGACGGCGGATGCCCCCTTCACCGCTGCGGCGACGGAGTCGGGATAGCGCAGATTGGCCTGGACCGCGTGAATCTGACCGACCATGCCGAGCGGCTGCAGGAATCCCGCGAGATCCGGCCGCCGCACCGCGACGCGGACGCGATAGCCGCGCTTGACCAGCGCGCGCACGACATGGCGGCCGACGAAGCCGGAGCCCCCGAAGACCGTCACGAGTTGCTGGCTCGGAAGGGATAGATCGTTCGCCATCGTCGGCTGGCCTCATGCGCGCGGAGTTGCATGGCTCCTAATGCATTTCACCCCCGTCTGGAAAGGTGCTTGCGCGGCGGACCGGTGTCGTCGGGGAAGATGGCGAATTGCCGCCGGATCAGGCAGCGACGCCCGCAATTGAGGCATTCACGCCCGCGACAACAGCCCGTTAAGACTGATGTTCTTGCGAAGTTTTGCCTGTACTTAACCTGCCCTTCAATTTTCAGCCGTAAACTGCGCGACATCTTCCCAAACGTCAGGTCGAGGTTGGTCGTGGCATCCATTCGCAACAAGATTCTCGGTCTGATCGGCATCGTCGCAGCCGGCGCCGCCATCGCCCTCGTCTTCGCGCTGGTCGCGCTGTCGGGCATCGAAGGCATGGGGCAGCGGGTTTCGCGCCAGAACGACGTCGCGCTCGCGACCGAGCGGCTCAATGTCGCGGTCAACCAGCTGAGCGAGGATTCGCGGCTGGCTTACATGTCGCGCAACCCCAACGAGGCGAAGAACGCCGCCGCTGCGATCGAGAAGGGACTCACCCAGCTCAACGAGCGGCTGCGGCTGTTCACCGCGATCGTCCCCGCCGACGAAAAGGGGCGGGCCGACAAGATCGCGCAGCTGGTCGCCGAATTCGCCGGGATCCGCGCCGAGACGGCCAAGCTCGCGCAGGAGGTTTCGGGCCGGGCCGCCGATGCCTGGGGCAACAGCGAGGCGAGCCGTCGCAATCGCACGGCCCTGATCGAAGAACTCGCCGGTTTCAGCCGGCTGAACGAGCAGGCCGGCGATGCCATCGAGGCGGAATCCTCCGCCTATGGCGCCCGCATGCGGGTTCTGATCCCGCTGACGCTGCTGGTCCTTCTGGGCATTTCGGTCGCGGCGGCCATCGCCTTGTCGCGACGCGCCATCGTCAAGCCGCTGCTCGATCTTGGCGCCGTGATGGATCGGCTGATCGCGGGCGACACCGCCATCGACGTTCCGCATGCGCAGCGGCGCGACGAGATCGGCGCCATGGCGCGCTCAGTCTCCGTGCTGCGCGAAACCAGCGAGAAGGTCGCAGTCCTGCAGCAGCAGCAGCAAGCCGCAGCCGCGGCACGTCTGGCGCGGGCGCAGTCGATGGAAGCGGTGGTGTCCGATGTCGGCGAGGTGGTCGCCGCTGCGGCCGCCGGCGATTTTTCGGCGCGGCTGCAGATCGACGAGGCCGACGAGCAGATGCAGAAGCTCGTCGCGGGCATCAACGAGATCAATGCGGTGGTCGATTCCGCCACCAGCGAATTCGCTCGGACCCTGTCGGCGGTCGCGAGCGGCGACCTGACGGTACGGGTCGATGCGGCCTATCGCGGCCGCTTCGCCGATCTGAAGGGCGCGATCAACGACACGGTCGACCGCCTCTCCGCGACGCTGCGCACCATCCAGGTCACCTCGGCGGATGTCGGGCTGGCCGCGCGCGAGATCAATATGGGCGCCGACGATCTGTCCAAGCGCACCGAGGAGCAGGCCTCGAGCCTGGAGGAGACCGCGGCGACGACGGAGCAGCTGGCGGCCTCCGTCAAGGCGACCGCCCAGGCTTCGCGCCAGGCGGCCGCGATCGCGACGGAGGCGATGGAGGCCGCGCAGAACGGCGGCTCGATCGCCGGGCAGGCGGTCGACGCGATGGCGCGCATCGAGAGTGCCTCGCAGAAGATCTCGGACATCATCCGGGTCATCGACGACATCGCCTTCCAGACCAATCTGCTGGCGCTGAATGCCGCGGTCGAAGCGGCCCG